>Ga0334722_10001970_pt1 | contig 24099 bp, 14 predicted proteins | sample C3_bottom_MG_FD_207210 | JGI IMG/M metagenome (GOLD analysis project Ga0334722, IMG submission 207210) | Sediment microbial communities from Yellowstone Lake, YNP, Wyoming, USA - C3_bottom | ecosystem: Environmental > Aquatic > Freshwater > Lake > Sediment | place: USA: Wyoming | collected... | reverse complement strand
TTGACCAGCGTCGGCCCCGCACGAGCGCACGCATACCACCTCCGTGTGCTGAGGGTAGGCGAGCGGTGCGGGCGTGTCAATAACGGAAGGAACAGGGAGAGGTAGACAGTAGACGGTAGACGGTAGACGGTAGGGAAGAGACGGACGAAGAAGCAAGCCGCAAGAACGTAGGCCGGGCCTTGAGGCCCGGCGCTGGCCGGCGGGCTGAAACCCCGCCCTACACCGAGTCACCGCCGTGGAGACAATCGTCAACTGGTCGGCTCGCACGACGAAGATCGCAGATCGAATAAACTCCGATTAATTTGCTAACTATTCGACATTTAACCTTTTCCGCATCGAGGCTTACGGGCCCTACGGATCCGTCATTCTGCAGCCAGGATCCGGAACGTTGGATCGTGCAAACGACACCGATTCTATTTGTTGCGTTTTTCGAATGAAACGGTATGATTTTCGTCACTCGCTTGTGGCGGCCATATTGCAGTTCGACTGGTCGGGTACGAGTTCGTACTGCAAGCTGTCTTGCCCAACTGTCGGGGATCCTCCGGGTACCAGCGCAAGACCGGGGGGCAGTACTGATCATTCGAGGAGGATGTTAGATGAGATTAAAGGGTCTGGTTTTGACGCTGGCCTTGGCGCTCGTCGTCGGCTTTGCCGGCACAGCCATGGCGCAGGAACAGGGCGGAGGCATCCGGGGCGTCGTCAAGGACGCATCCGGGGCCGTTCTGCCTGGCGTGACGGTCGAAGCCCGCAACGCTGCGGCGTCTACGGTGCAGAGCGCCGTGACTGACGACAAGGGCATGTATCGCTTCCCGGCCCTGCCGCCGGGCGCCTACGAAGTCACTGCGAAGCTGCAGGGCTTCAAACCGGCCAACGTGCCGAACGTCGTCATCGAGCTCGGCAAATTGCTGAACGTCGATATGACGATGGCCATTGGTGGCGTGACCGAGGCGGTCGAGGTGACTGGCGAAGCGCCCCTCATCGACACCAAGCAGAGTTCGGCGAACTCGATCGTGAGCCGCGAGATCATGGACCGTATCCCGAAGGGCCGCGATTTCACCGACGTCATCACGATGGCGCCGGGCGCCAACAGCGAATCGAAGGCCGGCGGTATTCAGGTGGACGGCGCGTCGGGTTCCGAGAACCGGTTCATCATCGACGGCATGGACACCACCGAACTTCGCACGGGCGTCTCTGGTAAAACAATGCTCGTGGACTTCATTCAGGAAGTCCAGGTGAAGTCGGCCGGGTACAACGCCGAGTTCGGCGGAGCGACCGGCGGCGTCATCAGCGCCATCACCAAGTCGGGCAGCAACTCGTTCCGCGGGAGCCTCGGCGCCTACGAGCAGAACAACAGCCTCGCGGGCTCACTCAGCAAGCGCCCGAGCCGCTCGTACACGCCATTCGCCACCGTGGCGACCGGGAAGACCGAGCCACAGACGGGCCTGATCAGCCGGGCGACCCCGTGGCAGTACTGGAGCTATGTCGGCGACCTCGGCGGGCCGATCTTCAAAGACCGCCTGTGGTTCTACGGCGGCATGGCCTACACGAAGAACGACTACAACATCGACACCTGGTTCGTTGGTGAACCCGGCCATCCGATGCGTCATTTCGACTGGGGCAACTGGGCGGCATATCCGAGCTACAACCTGACGACGCAGTTGACCAACAACCTCCGTCTGCGCCTGTCGGGTTCGAACCAGCGCAACCAGAGCCGTAAGAACGGCCCGGGCTTCAACTACGACAATCGCGTGTTCGACTGGAACCCAGCATCATCCAACTGCACGGGCCTGGCGTGGGCCGACATGTCGGGCAAGTCGCTGGCGGGCTCGACGGGCACCAGCGCTCCAAGCTTCATGACCTACGCGAATGGCGCCTGCACGTTTAACCAGACGACGTTCGACAACACGTATGTCAAGACCTATAACTCGGGTAGCGCACCGGACCAGAGCAGCCTCGTGTATTCGGGCAACCTGGATTGGGTGCTGACCTCGAAGTTGTTCCTCAACACGACGGTCGGGTTCTACCGGACCAACGGCTGGGGCAATCCCGCCTGGGTTGGCAACTCGATTCGGCGTTCGTTCAACAACGCCAACTTCGACACCAACATGCTCGACCCGACCTACAAGCAGCTCAACGGCCAGTCGTGGCCGCTGGTGCCTGCGGCGTATCAGAGCTCGACCGGCGATGCGGCTCAGAACCTCTCGAGCCGGCTGCTGGTGCGGGACATCATGACGCGCATCTACGTCAACGCCAACGCGACGTGGTTCACCGAACTCAAGGGCCAGCACGTCATCAAGACGGGCCTGCGGTTCGAGCGGTTTGGCAACGACATCTACAATGCCCGGACCAAGCCGGAATTCACGTTCTACTTCGGCCGGACGTACAACACGACCGCTGGCGTGCCGACCCAGGGCACGTACGGCTACTACATGCTCAACAAGACCGGCACGGTTGGCGACGTCAAGTCGAACAACTACTCGCTCTGGCTGCAGGATAGCTGGACGCCGACGGCCAACCTCACCATCAACGCCGGCATCCGCGCCGAAAACGAGATTGTGCCGTCCTACAAGACGACCGCCGACGCGATTGACATCAAGTTCAAGTTCGCCGACAAGATCGCGCCGCGCATCGGCTTCGCGTGGGACGTCGCGGGCGACGGCAAGTGGAAGGCCTACGGCAGCTACGGCTGGTTCTACGACATCACCAAGCTGGAACTGCCGCGCGGATCGTTCGGCGGCGACCACTGGATCAACTACTACTGGACGCTCGACACCTACGACTGGGCGAGCATCAGCTGCGACGAGGGTCCGACCGGCTGCCCGGGCAGATTCATCGAGCAGTGGGACGCGCGCCGCAGTTCGAACCAGGTCGACCCGGACCTGTCGGCCTACTTCGGCATTCCGAATATGACGGGCATCGACCCCAAGTTGAAGCCAGTCCGATCGGGCGAATGGTCACTGGGCGCCGACCGCGAACTCAATGCGAGAATGTCGTTTGGCGTGCGCTACACGCACAAGTGGCTGACGCGAACGATTGAAGACGTCGGGCTGTTGCTGCCAGGGATCGGCGAAATCTACATCATCGCCAACCCGGGCTACAACACCACGAAGATCATGATGCCGGCCTACCCGAATTTCCCGACGCCCAGGGCGACAAGGAAGTACGACGCGGTCGAATTCACGCTCCGGAAGCGGTTCGCCAACCGGTGGTCGGCCGAGGCTGACTACACCTACAGCCGTCTGTGGGGCAACTACGGCGGTCTGGCCAGCTCGGACGAGAACGGGCGCACCAGCCCCAACGTCAACAGGTACTTCGATCACCTGTACATGAGCTACGACCAGAACAACAAGGCGGTCTACGGCCTGTTGCCGACCGACCGTCCGCATGTGCTCAAGGTACAGGCGACCTACGACACGCCGTGGGGCACCTCGCTTGGCGCGTATGGCATCTTCGAATCGGGCACGCTGAACAGCACGTCCATCTCGTATGGCGGGTACCCGATCTACAACAAGGGCCGAGGCGACCTGGGTCGTCTGCCGATGTACAAGCAGGTGGACCTCAACATTCAGCACACCCTCAAGCTGGGCAAGCAGATGAGGCTGATGTTGCAGGCGAACATCACCAACGTGCTGGACCTGGCTGGTTTCACCAGCGTCTACACGACCAACCCGATTCGAATCGGTGCCCTTACCCCCACGAACGCGGACGCCGTCTTCTTCGGCGGTCCCTGGACGGTGGAATCGCTCAAGGCGATGAAGATCGCCCAGGGCGTGAGCTTCACTGACGCCGAGTTCTTCAACAAGTTGGAAGGGCGTCAGGGTCGGCGCGCGATCCGGTTCAACGCGAAGTTCAGCTTCTAACCGCTGGTGGAGACGTCAGGCGCGTGCCTGACGTCCTCCTCACGGATCAGAGTTAGTCCCAAAGGCCTCACGGGTTCGTTGCCCATGGGGCCTTTGGTTTGTACGGTGTTATCCTCTCTCCCATGTCCCGCCGCAGAACGCGCGTCGCTGTGCGCGCGAAGGTCGTCTCCGCGCCGCGCCGCAGCGTCAGGGCGACGCTCGCGGCGGTCGTCCTCATCATTGCCATCGGGCTTGTTGCCTACGCTGGCAGTTTCCGCGGCCTCTTCGTACTCGACGAGCAGACGGCGATTGTCGACAACCCGAACATCCGGTCACTCGCCACGTCGTTCTCGGCCCCGGCCGAAGTGGGCCTGGGCGGCCGGCCGATTGCGAGCCTGTCGTTTGCGCTCAACTACGCGCTCGCCCCAGAGAACAGCCGAAACAACTTCGCGCCTCCCCCTCGGAACGCGCCTCCACAGGCCTGGGAGGCGCTCTATCGGAACCTTTGGGGGTACCACGCAGCGAATCTTGTCATCCACCTGTTGGCCGGGCTGGCGGTCTTCGGCATTGTGCGGCGTACGCTGAACAGCCGGCGGATGCGGCCGCACGTCGGAGGCGCGTCAACCGCGCTCGCCGCGACTGTGGCAACGCTCTGGGTGACGCATCCGCTGAACACGAGTGCGGTGACCTACGTGGCACAGCGTGTCGAGTCGCTGATGGGGCTCTTCTACCTGGCGTCGTTCTACAGCGCGATTCGCGCCGGTGAGCCGGATCGAGGGCTCGAGACTGGCGCGAATCCAGCGCCGGGCCACACGAGCAGGCGCCGCCTCTGGACAACGGCCGCGGTCGCGTTCTGCGCGCTGGGGGTGGCGACCAAAGAAGTGGCTGTGACGCTGCCGATTCTCGTCGTGCTGTACGACCTTGTGTTTCTCGATGCATCGCCTCAACCGGTGCGCGATCTCTGGCGCCGCCGATGGCCGCTTTACGCGGGACTCGCCTCGACCTGGGCCCTGTCTGCGGCGCTGGTGGCGAGTGCGCCCAGGGCGGCATCTGTTGGGGCCGGTCTGGGCTGGTCCCCGTGGCTCTACCTGCAGACGCAGGCGGGCGTTATCGTGCACTACCTGCGGCTGGTCGCCGTGCCGTGGCCGCTGGTGTTCGACTACGAATGGCCGGCGGCGCGAACGCTCGGGGACGTGTTGCCGTACGCCGCGCCGCTGGTCGCAGTATTTGGCGTCAGCGTGTGGGGGATGGTCCGGCGGCACCCGCTCGGCTTTGCCGGTACGTCCGTCTTTCTGATCCTCGGTCCGTCGTCCAGCGTGCTGCCGATCGTGACGGAGATTGCCGCCGAGCACCGGATGTATCTGCCGTTGGTAGCCATTATCGCTGCCGGCGTCGTCGGCGCGTGGGTCTGGGGGCGGCGATCGTTTCCACCACACGCGCCGGAAGATGTCTCGTCCACCGCAGCCGGCCGCGGGCGCCGCAAACCACAGCCGTTTCGAATTGACGCGTTGGCAGCTGCTGCTGTGACGCTGGCCGTGCTGGCGATTGCCGGATGCACGCTGCTGACTCGTGCACGCAATCTCGACTATCAGAGCGAGGAGCGGATCTGGACAGACACGGTGTCCAAGCGTCCCAATAACTCCCGCGCGCTGGCCAATCTGGCCGTCGCGCTCACCGGGCAGGGTCGCGCGGTCGAGGCGGAGCCGTACTTGCGGCGCGCCATTGCGATTCGGCCAGACTATCCCGAAGCCCTGTCGGCGCTTGGTGTGTCGCTCGCGATGCAGGGGCGCATCGACGAGGCACTGCCGCTGTTCGGACGCACCGTTGCCGTCGAACCCAAGTTCTCAGACGCCTGGTTCAACTACGCCGAGGCGCTCGGGTCGAAGGGACGGCTGCGCGATGCGCTCACGGCCTACAGGCGGGTGTTGGACCTGGTGCCGGACCACCCGGGCGCCCTCGCGATGGCCGCATGGATTCTCGCCACTACGACAGACGATTCGCAGCGGGACGGCGCGGCCGCGCTGATGTGTGCCGAGCGCGCAGCATCCCTGACCCACAGGCGCGATGCGCGAGCGCTCGACAGTCTTGCCGCCGCGTTGGCCGCCGTGGGGCGTTACCGTGATGCCGTCGCCGCGGCAGGCAACGCCGCCGGCCTCGCACGCTCACGCGGTATGGTCGATCTGGCGTCTGCCATTGACGCCCGCCGACGGCTCTACGAAGCCGGCTTGCCGTATCGCGAGGGGCCCGGACCGTCTTGATTTGAGTCCGGAGAGCGTTCCATCCGACCGCGGCCGTCTCGCGTCCGCCGGGTCTGCCTTCGACTTCGCTCAGGCCAGGAAAGACCCGGCCTACACCTGAATTACGGGGCCTCCCGAATTCCCGGCCTCCAAGTCGAAGCCCCAGAGTGTTGCCCAGATCCGGGGCCCCGTTCTGGAGGCCGGAGCTTCAGCTCCGGCACTCAGGTGCCAGCGGCGCGTGCGCCACGGTGTCGGTCGATTCGTGTAAGATGCGGCCGTTGCGTACGGAGGAATTTGACATGGTCCGATCAATCGTCGCCGCACTCGCCTTCGCGCTTCTCGTTGCGCCCGCGGCCTTCGCCCAGGCACCGACGCTCGAAGACGTCCTGGCACGCGCTGGAGCGTACGCCATCAACTACGGCCGCACCCTTCCGGTCGTCGTCGCCGACGAACGCGCCGACGAGGTGCTGCGGGGCTTTGGCATTGAGTCGAGCAACGCCCCAGGCATGGAAGGCGCCGGCCACACGGAAGTACGGCTCATGCGTGGCGCCATCGTGATCGAATCCCGCGGCAATGACACGGGGTGGCAGATGTACCGGGACATCTTCGAGGTGAACTCGCGGGTCCTCCATGCCAAGCATGCCCGGCTCGAGCAGTTGTTTCGTGAATCGCCGCCTGGGGCGGCCTCCGAGATCGCGGCCATTGTGGAGGCGAGCCGGCGGTGGCAGATCGGATCAGTGCCGCGCACGTTCAACACCCCGACTTTCGCGATGATGTTCCTGCTGCCCCAGTTCCAGTCGCGTTTCACATTCAAGCGCACCGGGGAAAAGAAGGTGGACGGCGAGACGGTCTGGGTGGTGGCGTATCAGGAGACCAAACAGCCGACACTGGTGGTGACGACGCTCGGAGACGAATACCCGATGCATGGGGAACTCTGGATCGAGCCGGTGACGGGCCGGCTGGTGAAGAGCAAGATGATTGCTGAGAACACCAAGTCTATCGATGGGTCACGAAGCGGGACCGAGGCGTTCAGGCCCCGCATCATCATCGACGTGTCGTACCAGAAGGATCAGGGCTTACAGGTGTGGGTACCGGTCGAGATGAAACAGCTCTATGCAAAGGCCGTGGAGCAGGTGACGTGCACAGCCAAGTACAGCAACTTCCGCGTGATCACAGCCGCGAAGTTGCCGCTGCCGAAGTAACCCGCCGATACAGTTCGGTCGTCGTCTCGAAGCTGAAGCCTTGCCGCCGGAGATACTCGCACATGAGGCGGAGGGCGTCGAACGTGTCACCGCCGTGGCCGAGCCACATCCACTGCTGCAGCCATCGGAACAGCCGGCCGTACGGTGCCTGCGCCAGGGCCGGCGACCGCAGAAGATCGGTCATGTGCATGTTGTAGGCGACCAACCTGCCGGACTGGCCGCACAACGCACGCAGAATACGGCCTCCTGCAGAACCCGCCAGCAACGTGTACGGGTGGTTGAGCGGCAATGGCACGTGGCGCCAGGATCCAACTGGGAATTCAATCAGGCCGGTCCCCGTCACGAAGTAGTCGCCCTCGCGATAACAGGCGTGTCCGTTTCGTCCGAGGCCGAACGCCCTCATCAGAGACGAGTCCCACTTGAAGTCGAGGGCAACCAGCGCGTCGTAGAGCGCCGGCGTGAGCCGGTACATGTGGGCACGGTAGCCGTCGGGGCTCCGGCCCATGAATGACGCGTAGGCGTCGGCTCCGCGGCGCAGCGAATCGGGACTGTCGCCGGTCGTGGCGTGGTCGTAGACGTGAAGCTGGACGTCGACGCCGTGATCGACGAGCAACGAACACAGGCCCGGCTGCTGTTCGAACAGCTGGCCTTCGACAAACGCAGTCAGCGGCACCCGATGTTCCGCGAGCACAGCCAGGAGCCGCTCAACCTGCAGGAGCGCGTCGGTCCGACCCGTTCCGTAATCGGTTTCGACATCGATCGAAAGCAGCGCGGTAGCAGTCTCGAGGCGGCACGCTCTCACGGCGACGTGATCGCTTGTGACGAGCGGCGATCCGGGGCCGGCGCGCAGAAAACCACTCCCGGAGTGGTTTTTCGTGTCCCGGTCAAAACCACTCCGGGAGTGGTTTTCTCTAGAACACATCCCAATCACACGGAGTGAGCGCCCACTGGTTCAACAGGGGGAATCCCCCCGTCGATCCCCGTTGCTGCGGATCCCCGCCAAACACGGCGACCGGTTGGGGCAGCAACCGGTTCGGGACGGGAATCAGGCCGGCGCGCCAGAGTGAGCGCGTGAACAGCGGCTCGGGTGAGCCCCCCTGGAACATGACGAGCGTGCAACGCTGGTCGGCTGTCTGCCGGCCAATCGCACCAAGGGTGGCTCGGAGAAGCGTGGCATTCCACCGGTCGAATGCCATATCGCAAATCGCGAGCACGCGGTGCCCCTGGATCGTCACTGCCCGTGTGACGACGTATCCGCCCCCCTCGCAGCATCCGACGCGCCAGATGCCGTACTCGACGCCCGGCCGCTGTGCGAATCGCCAGTTCAACGCCCCAGCAGTTCGCAGCCCGCGCACCACGCCTTCGTCATGACGCGCGTGGATCATCGACTCGTCGAACTCGCCTACGCGCGCTGCGGTGACGGCGGGGCTTCCCCACGAGGCGAGCGACGCGAGCGACCGCCAGACCGGGCTGGCGGGTGCCATCCAGCAGGGAAGTGTGCCAAGCAACGGCACCCCGAACTTGACGAAGCCCGGCGACGAACGCGGATTGGGCACGGTGTACGCAAACCGAATCCCCATCGGCTTCAACACGTCCAGTCCGAATGCGAACATGGTCGCGAACACGCCTCGCCGCCGGTACTCGGGTCTCACGTACAAGTTGACGTACAGGTAGGCGGGAATCTCGTGCTTGATGCCGTCAAGGGTTCGCACCAGCGTCGTCGCATAGAACAGGAAGTGGCCGACGATCGCCCCGCCGTCACCTGCTCGAACGATGACGAGGAACCCCGGGCCATGGGGATTTGCATCGACGAACCAGTTCAGCGTGTCCGCCGTGAGCGGCAGGAACACCTCGTGCGGATCAGCGGCGCGAGCGAGCGTCTCCACCTCGGCGTACTCGTCGACGGTGGCCAGCGAGACGATCAGATCTGCGCGGCGATACCGTGACGCCATCTCGTCAAGCGGCAGCGTTCGCGGAGCGGGCACCGGCATCATCAATCTCCTTCGGTAGGTTATACCTGATTACGGGCTAAAATCCTGACCGTGGCTTCACGACGGCGCACAGCCGGCACGCGCGCGAAACCAGACGAGCCGAGACGCCCTACCTGGAGGATCCCGACACTGGGTCTGGCGTTCTTGATCCTAGCTGCGGGCAGCTGGGCGTATTCGACGAGCTTTCGCGGCGTCTTCGTCCTGGACGACGTGCGGGCGATCGTGCGCAATCCGACCATCCGAACCCTGTGGCCACTGACGACCGCTCTGGCTCCGCCGGCCGGATCGACCGTGGCGGGCCGGCCTGTTGCGAACCTGTCGTTTGCGCTCAACTACGCTCTGGCGCCGGCTGTGCCGTCAGAGGGACCGGCGGCTGGCGCAGCGATCAGTGGCCCCCGTCCACTCGATGCTGCCCCCTTTCACGCGGGAAATCTCGTCATCCATTTGTTTGCCTCGCTCGTACTGTTCGGCGTGGTGCGCCGCACACTGCGGAGTCTCTCGATTCACAAGCTCGGCGACGAGCCTCCTCGCGTAGCGCGCAGCGCGGAGCGGGCGCATTCCACGCGAACCGCGGGCAAGAAGCCGCAACCCCGCTTGCGATTCGAAGCCACAAGCCCAGGACTGAAAGACGCTCTTGGTGAGGCGTCGTCGTGGCTCGCGCTGGTCGTCGCGCTGATCTGGGTGGTGCATCCGCTCCAGACGGCCGCCGTCACCTACGTGGTTCAGCGTGTCGAGTCGCTCATGGGGTTGTTCTACCTGCTGACGCTGTATTGCGCGATCCGCGCCTCAGCCAGTTCCGCGACGCGATGGTGGACGGCTGCGGCCATTGCGAGTTGCGCCTGCGGCATGGCGACCAAAGAAGTGATGGTGACCGCGCCACTCATCGTCGCGATCTGGGCACGCCTCTTCGGCTCTGCGAGGGCCGACAGTCGAATCCGGATCCGCTCGGGATTGATGGCCGGCCTCGCTTCGACGTGGCTCCTCCTGATCATGCTGGTCACCTACGAGCACCGAGGTCCCTCGATCAGTGTCGCGTGGGACACGGTGTGGCCGTATCTGTTGACTCAGACCGAAGTCGTCGTCCAGTACGTGCGGCTGTCGCTGCTGCCCACGCCGCTGGTGTTCTTCTACGACTGGCCGCTCGGGATGTCGCTCGGCGCCGTCGCCTGGCAGATCCTGCTCCTGACGGCGCTGGTCATCCTGACGGTCGTTGGCGTCGTGCGCCGCCACCCGGCGAGTTTCCTGGGAGCGTGGTTCTTTCTCATCCTCGCACCTTCGTCCAGCCTGCTGCCGATCATCACCGAGGTGGCGGCCGAGCATCGGATGTACCTGCCGCTCGCCGCAATCGTCTCGTTCGTGGCTGTCACCGCATTCGTCGCCGGCCGCACGATGATCCCATCGCCGAAAGCGGCGGTCCTGACAGGTGCTCTTGCCACGATGCTAGTCGTTGGGGCCCTCGGTGTGGAAACGCGCGCGAGGAACCAGGTGTACTGGAGCGCGGAGGGTCTGTGGCAGGACACCGTGACCAAGCGTCCGAGCGACGCGAGGGCTCGAGTGGCGTACGGAGATGCGCTCGCTGGTGCCGGGAAGTTTGCCGACGCTGAGGCGCAACTTCAGGTCGCCGTCGCCCGCGCACCCGGCGACCCGATTGCGCACGTGCGCCTCGGTGCGGTTCTGGCGCAGCAGCGCAAGCTCGACGAGGCCGTCGTCCACCTCGAACGGGCACTGGCCTTGCGGCCAGGTGACATCGACGCTCACCGCTTCCTTGCGGAGATCTACGGGATCCAGCGAAATGACGCGGCGGCTGTGCGTCACTACGGACAGGCGTTGACCTCACTTCCAGACGATGCGCAGTTGACGGCCAGGCTGGCCGCAATTCTTGCGGACTCACCTGACATGTCGGTGAGAAACCCTTCGCGGGCGTGCGAACTTGCGGCAACGGCCGTGACCCTGACGAACGGGCGCGACCCGCGCACGATCGAGATCCTGGCGGTCGCGCAGGCGTCTGCCGGCCGGCTTACCGAAGCCGCTGCCACCGCACGCCGGGCGGCAGACGTGGCCCGAGCCCTGGGCGATCGTGCGCTGGTCTCGACGCTCGAGTACCGGGCATCGGCGTATGAGCGAGGAAATCAGTCCTGGACTGATTTCTCCCCCAAGAAGTAGAAATCAGTCCAGGACTGATTTCCTCGCTCAGGCAGCCTCCACGTCAAGATACGAGAACGGGTCGAACCCGGCCTCCCTGGGATCGACTGGGGTGACGATTCTCGGCGGAGGCCCAATCGTGCTGTCGTCCATCCAGAGCGCCAGGTCAATGGGCCTGGCCAGGCGCTGTCCGTCCGGGCCGACGACGACGCGGACGGCCGGACGGGAAGGATCCGGGGCATGGGTGCGCAGCACGACCGCCAGGGCGCCGGTATCCAGCCTGACGATGTTGCCCGGCGGGTAGATGCCAAGCAACTGACTGAACCGCCGGATCAGATGCGGGTCGAACCGAGCGCCGTCGTTCTGCTGGAGGACCGCCTGGATGCGGTCGGTGGGGAAGGACTCCTGGTAACCTCGCTGCGAACGCATGGCGTCGTACACGTCGGCGATGCCACACATCTGCGTAGCCAGGTTCAGGCTGGTTCGTGGGACGTTTGCCGGGTAGCCGGTCCCGTCTATCCGCAGGTGGTGCTCGAAGGCGACGATGGCCGCCAACGGAGGCAGTTCAAGCTGTCCGCGGAGGATTTCGGCGCCATCGACGGGATGCCGCTTCATGATCGCGAACTCGGCGGGGGTGAGTCTGTCGGGCTTCGTCAGGATTTCGGCGGGCGTCCTGATCTTCCCGATGTCGTGCATCAGGCCGGCGAGGCCGAACTGGCGCATCTGGGTGCCCTCGATGCCGACGCTTCTTGCCTGCGCCATCGTCAGGACGCTGACGTTGACCAGGTGCGTAAACGTGTAATCGTCGTACCGACACAGGGCGGTCAGCGCCATCATCGCGCGGCGATTCTGTCCGACCGCACTGGCGAGGCCCTCGACAATGGCCGTCGCGGCGGCCGGATCGACGACGCCTTCGGCGCGGGTCTGCTCCCAGAGTGCTTCGACGCTGGTCACGGCTTGGTAGTACCCATCGCGGACGGCACCGATGTCGTGGGCGCCGCTGGAATCGACGTGCTTCTGGAGGTAGAGCCGGCCAACGTGAATGTGCGCCGTACCGTCGACGCCAGGGGCGTCGCCGTCGCCACCCGCCGCCCGGCTACTCAGACGTCCGAGGGCGCTGACGAAGCTGACGAGTTCGTCTTTGGCGACGCCGGGGTCGATGCTCAGGCGCTCGATGGCCGCGGCCCGAAATCGTTCCGCCACCTCGGCGGCTCCCGGGGCATTGAGCATCGGGATGCCGTCGACGACCATCTGGCGGTCGACCAGGCCCATCACGACCGAGGCGTGCTCCACATGCAACCGCTCCAGCGTCTCCACCAGTTGTTCGGTCGCGCGCTCGACGATGGGGTGATCGGCCGAGTACAACTGGACACCTTTCACGGCGGCGGCGAATCGCTTCAGCAGGCTTTCCGCGACCTGTATCCGGCGGACATCATCACTCATGACCTTATCTCCCTACGTCGTTCGATTCAGTAATGCGGTCGCGAACCCCTTCACTCAGGACGTAGTGCTGAGCGAGTCGAAGCAGAACTGTCACGTCTCTGACTCGCGTGCCGAGAGATGCCGTCGCGCCGCAGCTTTGGCTCCACGCATCCCGGTGGCCGCTGCGGTGCGAAGGGCATCGAGCGCTGCCGGTGTGCCGATGCGCGCAATGGCGTCGGCAGCCAGTCGGCGGAGCACCGATATCTTGAACGGGGCCCACATCACTCGTTTGTTCATGACCTCGACAAGCGCGTCGACGGCCATCTGGCCGCCTATTGCGCCCAGCCTCTGCACGGCGCGCTCGTGCACCAGCCACATCGGTCCACGGCAGGGAGCCGTGCGAACCAGATAGGCCACCACCGGCAGGGCCTCGTCGTTCGGGATGGACGAGAGCACGCCGATGATGACCGTACGAGCGTGGTCGCTTCCGGTCGTCAACGCCCGCACGAGCGTTTCAAACGCCGCGTCGCTCTGCATGGATGCGATGGCTCGGGTGGCGTCGCGCTGCACGTGCGGTTCTGCATCCTTCAGCAGGCTCTCGAGGTCGAGCAGAGCTTCGTGGCCGCCAAACTCGCGCAGCAACAGCACGGCGGTGCGCCGGACAGCGGCGTTGGGCGAGAGCTTCAGCTGTTCGACCGACTGTCGGCCGGCAGATCCAAGACCCAGGAGGATCTCGATGAGGTGCTCGCGGGCACGGGTGCGATCCTCTCGCGAGAGCACCTCAGCCAGCGGCCCGATCATCGACATGCCGAGCGCATGGCAGAATTGCTTGGCGGCTGCGACCGTGTTCTTGTCGGTCGTGTCGAGGTGGGTGGCGACGTGGCGCATGATGGCCGCGTTCGACATCTGATTGAGAAACGCGACTGCGGCTGCTTGAACGGCCGGCTCTTCGTGATACTGAGCCTGATGGTGCATCGCGCCGACCAGGAATGTCGCAGAGGAGAAGTCGCCGACCACCACCAGCATGTCGACGCGCGCGAGAGCCACTTCCGCCAATTCGCGCCAGCGGCCGGCGTCCTGCTGCAGAGCCAGCAGATCACCGAGCATCTGGGCATCGAGCAGCCGGACCGCCGACTCGTCGACCGACTTGGCCCATGTCGCGATGCGGTCCGGCGGATCGGTCTGATCCCGATCCAAATCCACGGCGCGATCGGCGACCCGATGAAGCTCACCGTCGTAAACGTCGGACACGAAGTCTTCGTCAGAGTAGGCCAGCAGGAACTCCTCGGACGTCTTCCACGCGCTGACTGTGGAGGCTGCGTCGGGTGCCTCGGTCGGAGTCTCCGATCGTCGCGCCATGTTCAGGATGGCCATGCGCCGCGTCGGATCGGGAGCGAGGCCGCAGAACGCGTCGGCAAGCGCCGGTGAAGTGCCGCGGCCACCTCGGACCTCGGCGGCGACGATGTCGGCAATGGTGCCGTCCTTCACGCGCCGCACCATGTCGGCGACGAACAGCCCGAGACTGGCATGCGTTCCCGTTTTGGGCGTCTTGACCAAGGGGCCGAGCGTGGCAATGGGCAGCCGCGCTGCCGCATCGGCGATCGCGGTCATCACCGTCTCGAGCGCGTCGGGCTGCACCTGGCCGACAAACTTGGCGACGGCCTGGAGCAGGGCACCAAGGGCCTGGGCGCCGCCGGCGCCCTCGCTCGAGGTGCGCTGATTCACCGCGTCGAGGAGTTCGCCAATTTGTGCCGGTCGGTCGAGAATCTCGCTGATGAGATCGATGGTCCAATCGTCGAGTGCAATCCGGTTGCCTTCGAGACACTCGGTGACGATCCGATCCCACGAGGCGCGGTCGCCTCGGATCCGCTCGCGAAGCAGTTCGTTGAAATCGATGCGGCGCACCTCGATGCGCGTCTGACCCTCCGACGACCACATGTGCGCCAGTCCGCCCCGAAGCCGCGCCCGGTCAGGCGGCTGGGCGAGTACGGCGAGGAATCGGCGCCAGAGATCCTCGTCCGTCTCAGGCTGGATGATGAGCTGGCCAACCTGATGGGCGTGGAGCAGTGCCGCCAGTTCCGTGACGGCTGCGTCGGGCTTCACGATCCGCTGGCGGCCCACAACCAGTGTGTCCGGCGTGACACTCAGACTGAGCGACCCCGACGCTGTTGCTGTCCGGGCGGCGGCGGCGACAGCCGTCAGCCCGGCCGCGACGGCTGGATGCGTTCCGGGGTACAACATCACGGCTCGCGCAGCGGACTTGCAGGCGCGCGCGAAGGCGACAAGCGTGGCGGTGGCGTCGGCCGGCAGCCGGTCGCGCGTCTCGTCGTCGGGTTCGAGTCGGCCGGTCATGGGCGCATCTCGTTGAGCGGATCGAGTCCGAGACCCTCCGCATCGACCGCTTCGAGAACCGAATGTGGATGCCGGCCCTGTTCGTCGTGCTCGGCGGTATCCACCACCCACGGGTACTCGAGACGGTTGCCGTCGACGCCGTACACAATCCTGACCGTGGGCCGGAACGGATCAGTCTGGTGTTCCGACGCGACCACGCCCACTTCGCCGGTCTTCAGTCGGACGCCCGAGCCGACCGGGAAGATGCCGACCAGCGAGATGAAGCGGCGCAACAGTGTGGGTTCGAAGGCCGTGCCCGACTGCTCAGCCAGCATCTTTCGCACGCGGGTGGCCGACAATGCGTCGCGATAGACTCGCTTGGTGCGCAGCGCATCGAACACGTCGGAAATCGACACCAGCATCGTGCACAAGTTGAGCTTCCGCTCTCCGATGTTCTCGGGGTATCCGCTCAAGTCCTGCTTCAAGTGATGTTCGAATGCGACAATGGGCGCCAACGGCGGCATTTCGGGCGTGCGCCGCAGGATCTGGGCGCCGTCGATGACGTGCCGCCGCATGATGGCCATCTCTTCATCGGTCAGCCGGTCGGGCTTGTTGAGAATGTCGTGCGGAGTCCTCACCTTGCCGATGTCGTGCACGAGGCCCGCCAACCCAAACTCGCGCAGCAGCGGGCCGTGGATGCCGAGCGACCGCGCCTGCGCCATCGTCAACATCGACACGTTCACCATGTGCGTGAACGTGTAGGCGTCGTGCCCTCTGAGGGCGGTGAGCGCCAGCATCGCGGAGCGATCGCGCGCCATCGCCTTCGTCAGCGAATCGATGATCTGGTGCGCCGCGGCCGGATCGGGAGTTTCGCCTGCCGCCGCGGAGCCCCACAGCGCGTCGGCCGCGCCTACGGCTGCGCCGTACACCTGGCGGGCCGCGGCCACGGTCATGGTGTCTGGATCCGCGGTGTCCGTCGAGATGACGCCCACCCCGACGCCACGGACCGGTGTTTCGGCCAGACGTTCGGGGAGCGGACGCGGGTCGCGGTCGGCGATCACGCCAATGAACGTGCGCAGACCCTCAGGCCCCATCTCCTTTGAAAACGTCAGCTTCTCTACCTGGCGGTCGTGGAAGTGGCGAACGAGCCCGGCAAGTCCCGCCGCTTCCTTCATCCTGGTGCCGCCGACGACGATGTCGTCGCCGATGAAGCCGATGGACAGTGTCGGGCGGCGCTGGAACTGCTCGTCGAACGCCTTCTGCAGGCTGCCGAGACTCCGGTTGACGATCGGATGGGTGGGGGCGTACAGGCCACTCGCCCGGATGGCGGCTGCCAACCGCTTGACGAGATCGACCAGCTGTCGGGATTCGTCCACGGTCATTGTGACGGCCCCTGTGCCCGTCGGGCCTGCATCCTGGCGAGGATGTCGCCGCTGCTGAGCGCCTCAGCGAGGGCGGCCTGCGACGCGGCGGTCTTGATGGACACCAGCACACTCACGGCGACGCGCTTGACGCGGTTGGTCTTGACCAGGCCGAGCCAATTCCAACCGCGCAGAACGTCAGCGACGGCCGGGACGGCCTCGTCATCACCGACCAGACGCAAGGCAATCAGCACACGCATGGCGAGAGCGTGGCCCCGTCCGACCGGGTCGAGCCCATCCAGCGTGGCCAGCAGCAGTGCGGCCGCTCGCCGATCGCGACTGGCCCCCAGCGCGTCAACCACCAGGTGGCGCAGTTCGGGCCGACCGTCCCGCAACGCGGCGGCCACGGGCTCCAGAGCCGCAGGTCGAGTGATGTGCATCAGCGCGACCACGGCCTCGTGCGCCAGCCTGGTGTCTGCACCACTGACGAGCGGCTCGAGGGCCGCGATGGCCCCGTCCGTGCCGACGCGGCCGATGCAGTGAAGGGCGGCTCGGCGGACGAGCCAGTCCGTGTGGTTCAACACTCCACACAGCGGCTCAATCGCACTGTCGCCAAACGACGCGATCACCTGCGCAAGCCGGCGGCGGCCTTCGCCTTCCGGCGCCGTCTCGATCGCGGGGACCAGCCCATCCAGTACGGGCGCGCCGAGTCGGTGACAGAAACGATCGAACCATGCGAGGCGGGCGTCGTCGGCGTCTGCCAGCGCCGCGCTCATGTCACGCAATCCCTCTGAGCGGGCGATCGCCGCGAGGGCACGGCTCGCGGCCTCAGCGTGGGACGGCGACGAACCAGCTACGATCGTGCACAGGGCGAGGACCACCCGTTCCGACTCCGCGGTGTCGCACGACATCAACAGGTCGTCAACCAGGAGCGCCAGATCGTCGGCCGTTTCGAAAATCTTGCCGGGCCGTTCTTCCAGCCCGAGCAAGTCGAGCAGCAATCCGGCAGACATCGACCGGATCGATTCTGACGAGACTGTACGAATCCACCCGTCCATCTGGGCAGGAGTCGTCAGGCTCAACTGATACGAACGCGATTCGGCGTCCTCCAGGCTCACCGAGTATTCGGTCGACGCATAGGCCGTGTCGCCCGGTCCTCGAAGCATCTGTTCGAGCGACTTCCAGGTCGCATCGAATCCCGCCTCGTCGCCGACGAGATTTGACGTGGCATAGTCGCGACTCAGACGAAGGACGCGCTGCTGCCTGGCGGGGTCCGGCACCAGCGTGCTGAGGGCCGCGGCATAACGCGACGTCGCTTTACCTTCGGCTGCCAGCGAGCGGGCCAGCAGTTGCGCCACCTGCTCGTCATCGAACCAGCGTCCCATGGCCGTGGTCACTTCGGCGCCGACGCCAGACTCGGCAGATTCGGCAACTGCGTTCATGACCAACTGCGGTTCGAGGTGCGAGGCCGCCTCTGTGAGGTTGCGCAGCGTGTCGTCGACCTGGTCGGGCGACTCCGTCTGGACAGCTCGCACGAGCCGCTGAAACGCCGTGAGCACGCTGGCAGCCTGAGCCGAGACCGTCATGGCGAATGTCCCGGGGCCTTCTTCGTCGAGCGCGGCGTCGCGAATGAGCGCCTCGATCGCCTCAACCGAACGGGCGATTTCCTGCAGACGCCGCTGAACCGAGAGACCTTTTGTGGGCTGGCCGCTCGAGATCGACCGGACGATGGCATCCCATATGCCATCGCGGGCCGTTGGATCGGTCGCCGGGCTGGTGGCGGAGCTGGCGGCAGGAATCCACGTCGAGGACCTCCCGCCCGTCCCGGACTTCCTGTCGGCCATCAGCGCCTCGAAGTCGATCTGGTCGATGACGACGCTTCGATGGCCGAGTTCGGCCCACATCCTGGCTGGCCCGCCGCGAGCGCGAACCGTGTCGGGATCGTGTGTCAGGATGGTGAGCAGGTCCGCGAGCTGGTCGGGCGTGCTCGGAGACGGAAAGCGGAGGCGGAGCACGTCGTGCTCGTGGAGCATCTCGGCCGCCTCGGCCACGCGCACGGCGGATGGAATGGCATCTCCGTTCACCAGGAGCGTCTTGGGTGTGACACCGATGGTCAGGCCTGGATACGGCTGAAGGGTCTCGATGGCCTTGCTGAGCCGTTCCAATGCGGCGAACGACGCCGGATGCCGGGCCGAGTACATCTGCCAGGTCCGCGCCGCGGCAACGAGCACGCGGGCGAACGACGCCACGTCGGCGGGGACGTGGGGTGGCACGATGAACGATTGAGAGACACTCATATGGCGCAGCCGGTTCGCCTCGAACCGGTCATTGAGGAATATCGGCACTTAGGGTCCGCGACTTTCGCTATACTTTGGCTTCCATGCGTGCTGTCGACATCATTCGCAAGAAACGGGACCAAATCGCGCTAAGTCGCGACGAAATAGACAGTTTTGTCACCGGCGCGACCGACGGATCCTGGCCCGATTACCAGATCTCTGCCCTGTTGATGGCGATCGTGCTGCGCGGCATGAGCGACGAAGAGACCGCCTGGCTGACAGACGCGATGGCCCGGTCGGGAGCGAGATTCGACCTGGCGAGCCTGCCAGGCATGAAGGTCGACAAGCACAGCACGGGCGGGGTTGGCGACAAGACTTCGTTGATCCTGGCCCCACTGGCCGCCGCCTGCGGCGTCATTGTGCCGATGATGTCGGGTCGAGGATTGGGCCACACAGGTGGGACGCTCGATAAGCTCGAGGCGATCCCCGGTTTCAAAGTGGATTTGTCGTCCCGGGAGATTGTCGAGGCGCTGGCCGAGGTGGGTTGCGTGATCGTGGGTCAGACGCGCGACATTGCCCCGGCAGACCGTCGGCTCTATCGGCTGAGGGACGTCACGGCGACGGTCGAGAGCATACCGCTCATCACCGCGTCGATCATGAGCAAGAAACTGGCGGAGGGGATTGACGGCCTCGTGCTCGACGTCAAGGTCGGACGGGGCGCCTTCATGAAGACAGTGCCGGAAGCCGAACACCTGGCTCGCGCGATGGTCAACGCCGGGCAGTTGGCCGGTGTGCGAACCGAGGCCGTGCTGACGAGGATGGATGCGCCGCTCGGGCGCGCCGTCGGCAATGCCCTCGAGGTCGTGGAGTCGATCGACACGCTGCGCGGTGCCGGTCCTCCAGATCTGACCGTGATCTCGGTGATGCTGGCGGCGCGGATGGTGTTGATGGCCGGCCGGGCCGCCACGCCCGTCGAAGCCGAACGCCTGGTTCGGCGAGCGCTGACCTCCGGTGAGGGCCTCGCGAAGTTCCGGCAGATGGTGGCGATCCAGGGCGGTGACGTGTCTGTTGTGGATGAGCCGGCGCGCCTGTCGCTGGCGTCGGGTCGCGAAATCGTACGCGCCGGACGAGCTGGCTACGTGACCGGCCTCGACGCGATGCTGGTTGGGCGATCCGCGGCTGCACTTGGTGCGGGCCGGGCGAGAGCCGAAGACAAGGTCGATCACGGAGTCGGCATCAAAGTGCTGGCGACGCTGGGCGCGCTCGTGCGCGCGGGTGAACCCATTCTGGAGCTTTATCACCGCGACAGCCTGGGGCTGCGCGATGCCGTCGACCTGGCCTCACAGGCGGTAGAACTCGGTGCGGCACCGCCTCAACCGCAGCCGCTGATGGCAGGCGAGATAGTGTGACTGTTTCTGGAGATCGAATGAGCACGACACCCGCAACGACAACCGGCGGACAACGATGGCGTCTCTCGTCGACCGAAATCTGGATCTTTGCCGGTGGCGCGCTTGCCGCCCTGGCGGCGGTGCTGCTGGCAGGCTACGGCGGTGTGCCACAGGCCCAACCGTTCGCCGGGGCCATCGTCATTCTCGGTATCGCGTACGCGCTTTCCAACAACAGGCGGGCCATCGACCTCAAGACTGTCTTGTGGGGCCTCGGACTGCAGATCGTGTTCGCCCTGCTCGTGTTGAAGAACGAATGGGGCCAGCGGCTCTTCAAGGACCTGGGCGACAAGATCACGTGGCTGCTTGATTTCGCCGGCGTCGGTTCCGCGTTCGTCTTTGGGCCGCTTGGCGACAGGCAGGCCTGGCCCCACATCATGACCACCGTGCTCGGCGCGGATGGGGCCCGCTACTCGATGATCTTTGCGTTCCAGGTGCTGCCGACGATCATCTTCATCGCGGCGCTGTTCGCCATCTTGTACTACTTCGGCGTGATGCAGTTCGTCGTGCGCATCTTCGCGTGGGGCATGCGGAAGGTGATGAAGGCGAGCGGCGCCGAGTCGTTGAACGTGGCGGCCAGCATCTTTATGGGCCAGACCGAGGCCCCGCTGACCATCAGACCTTACCTGCCGAAGATGACGAACTCCGAACTGATGACGGTGATGACATCCGGCATGGCGCATATCTCGGGTGGCATCATGGCCGCCTACATTCTCTTCGGCATCGAGGCCAGGCACCTGTTGACGGCCGTGATCATGACCGCGCCGGGCACGCTCATGATGGCGAAGATGTTCGTGCCGGAGACCGAGGAACCCGAGACGATGGGCACGGTGAAGCTCGAGGTGGAGAAGACCGACGTCAATGTCATCGACGCGGCCGGGCGCGGCACAGGCGAAGGACTGCACCTGGCGCTCAATGTTGGCGCCATGCTGATCTCGTTTCTGGCCATCGTGGCGTTGTGCAACGCTCTACTCGGCATCGCGGGGTCGTTCGCGGCCACGAACTTCGGCATGACGTCGCTGGCCAATCTGAGCCTGCAGCAGGTGTTCGGCTGGGCGTTTTCGCCGGTGGCGTGGGCGATGGGCGTGCCGTGGAAGGACTCGCAGATCATCGGGAACCTGCTGGGCACGCGCATGGTACTCAACGAATTTGTCGCCTACGCGCAACTGGGCCAGTACTCCGCGGCGACGGCTGTGCACGCAGCAGGATCGCTATTCGGCACGATCGACCCGAAGTCATTCACGATCGCGACGTTTGCGTTGTGCGGCTTCGCGAACTTCAGTTCGATCGGCATTCAAATCGGCGGGATTGGCGCGCTGGCGCCCAACCGGCGGCACGACCTCGCGCGACTCGGGCTGCGGGCCATGCTGGCGGGCACGCTTGCGAATTTCATGACGGCGACGATTGCGGGGTTTCTGCTGTGACGGATGCATACGCGAAGATTCACGAGGCGGCAGCCTTCGTGCGAGATCGGATTGGCGACGTGCCGCCGATTGCCATCGTTCTGGGATCGGGCCTTGGTGATTTTGCGGACACCATCGCAGCACCGGTGTCGCTGCCATACGCCGCCGTCCCCGGATGGCCGGTGTCGACCGTGGTGGGGCACGCGGGCAAGCTGGTCGTCGGCCAGGTGCGCGGTCGCCATGTCGCCGTGCTGTCTGGTCGCGCGCACTTCTACGAAGGACATCCGATGGCGACCGTGGTGTTTGCCACGCGTGTCATGGGGGCGCTTGGCGTCAAGACCGTTATCCTGACCAATGCGGCCGGCGGGATCAATACGTCCTTCTCGCAGGGGGCGTTGATGGTCATCGACGATCACCTGAACCTGATGGGCACCAATCCGTTGATCGGCCCGAACGACGAGCGGCTCGGGCCGCGATTCCCGGACATGACGGAGGTCTACTCGAAACGGCTCCGCGCGCTGGCGGACAGGTCGGCGAAGGCCAACGGTCTGGCCATTGCTCACGGGATCTACGTCGGGCTCCATGGACCCAGTTACGAGACGCCGGCCGAGATCCGGTATCTCCGTACGATTGGTGCTGATGCGGTCGGCATGTCCACGGTGGCCGAGGCGATTGTCGCCCGCCATATGGGGATGGAGGTGCTCGGCATTTCGTGCATTACGAACATGGCCGCCGGCGTGCTGCCGCAGGTGTTGAATCACGCGGAAGTGATGGAGACCGGGCAGCGAGTTAAGGGCGCGTTCATCGCGCTGCTCCAGCAGATCGTGGGACAGCTGTAAACGGAAACCACTCCCGGAGTGGTTTCCGGCGCGCCAGGAACTCGGGAGAAACCACTCCCGGAGTGATTTTCGGGGTGCATCGTGGATCACAAGACGCTGGTTGAGGCGGCGCGCGAGGCGCGCCAGCGGGCGTTCGCGCCGTACTCGACGTTCAAGGTCGGTGCCGCCCTCGAGGCCGCCGATGGCACGATTATCACCGGCTGCAACATCGAGAACTCCACCTACGGTCTCACCGTGTGTGCCGAGCGAGTCGCGGTGTTCAAGGCGGTCTCAGAGGGACGTCGGACCTTCAAGCGAATCGCCGTAGTGGCCGACACGCAGGCACCGACGCCGCCCTGCGGTCCGTGCCGACAGATTCTCTGGGAGTTCTGCGGCGACATCGAGGTGATTCTCGCGAACCTCACCGACGAGACGGGCCGCTATCAGATGAAGGACCTCCTGCCGCTTCCCTTCGATGCCCGCCTGTTGAAATCCTGAGCGACTCGGCAGAAGCGGTGGCGCGCGGACTTGCCGCTCGGCCCCGCTCATGCGACGGTATCGAGAAGCCAGAGTGAATTCGTAGGGGCACGGCATGCCGTGCCCGCACTACCGATCGCGGGCGAAACCAGCGACAACTGTGTCGGCAGAGAGGCGACGCATCGATTCGCTCCGCGTCCCTTCGAACTGAGCCAGCAGCCATCTGGCGACGGGGTGACGCAGTGATTCGCGAAGCGGCCCCTCGAACCAAGCCGATCAGCGTCAGTTCGCAAAACATGCCGTGAGGGCCAAAGACAGGCTGCGCGAATAGCGCCACCGTGAGACCGGCGACGAGTCCCGGAAGGCATATTTTGCCGGCTTGTGTGAGCGGGGACGCGGAGTGAAACACCGCGTCACGCTGGCGCTAGTCGGCTTGTCCGCCAGCGCCCGCTCACCGCTCCTCGGGCGTCCTGTATGATGAAGGGAATATGCTGCCGACAATCGACTGGCAAGATGATGTTGTGATCATGATCGACCAGCGGAAACTCCCCGGCGCCGAGATCTGGGTGAAGTGCCGCACGGCCAACGACGTGGCGAAGGCCATCAGGACCATGGTGATTCGCGGGGCGCCGGCCATTGGCGTGGCGGCGGGCATGGGCATCGCGCTTGGCATGCGCCGGAGCAAGGCGACCGGAACGCGCGCGTTCGCCACCGAGTTCCAGAAGATCTGCAACACGATGGCAGCGACGCGACCCACCGCCGTCAATCTGTTCTGGGCGATTGAGCGGATGAAGCGCACGTTTGCCGCCTCGGCGCTTGCCGGGGCCTCGGTCGACGAGATCCGCGCCAGCCTCGAAGCTGACGCCCGCGCCATCCACGACGAGGACGTCGCCAGCTGTCGGGCAATCGGGCTTCATGGCGCCACGCTCGTGCCGGACGGTGCCCGCATTCTCACGCACTGCAACGCGGGAGCGCTCGCCACCGCAGGGTACGGGACAGCCCTTGGGGTGATCCGAGGCGCGATTGAGCAGGGAAAGCACGTGACGGTGATGGCCGATGAGACTCGGCCGTTCCTGCAAGGCGCACGGCTCACGGCCTGGGAACTGGTGCGGGACGGCATCGAGACCACGGTCATCACCGACAACATGTCCGGTG
>Ga0334722_10001969_pt1 | contig 24101 bp, 18 predicted proteins | sample C3_bottom_MG_FD_207210 | JGI IMG/M metagenome (GOLD analysis project Ga0334722, IMG submission 207210) | Sediment microbial communities from Yellowstone Lake, YNP, Wyoming, USA - C3_bottom | ecosystem: Environmental > Aquatic > Freshwater > Lake > Sediment | place: USA: Wyoming | collected... | reverse complement strand
CGCCGCAACTTGTCCTCCAGAACCTGCCTTTCCTTGGCCCGGGCATCGATAATATGATCGGCCTGGGCAACAATCAGTCGCAGCACCACAAAGAGGATGAACATACACAGAAAGGAGATGCCGCTGATCATCCCCTGCAGACGGATGGTGGCCCGGTAGTCATCTGACATATCCTGGACGATTTCAATAACCCCCAGAATCAGATCGAGTTGGGTCTCCGAACGGAGAGGGATATAAGAAATCAGCCGATAGTAAGGTTCGTTGCTCCACGGCAAAAGGCTGAGAATCGAGCCCTGTGACTCCAAGCGCGAAGCAGTCCGGCCCTCCTTGGCCCTCTGGTAGGGCTCACCCCCGTCAGCCTGAACGCCAACCCGTTCACTGAAGGTGCTGTAAACCACCACATTGGATTTCTGATCCAGAATGCTGATCGCCTCGACCTTCATCCCGTGGGTAATATTGCGGATAATCACATCCAGCCGCTTCTGCTGGCCGGGGTGTTGCGGCACCAAACTCCCGTAGCGCAGATAGGAGGGGAGGACAAAACGGTCATATATCTGATGGTTGATGTTGCGGGCAAAGACCAGGGCATATTCCTCGCTGCGACTCAACATCACCTGGTTGGCATGGTTGGAGATAAGAGCGGCCATGATCGGGGTAAAAATCAAGAACACCAGCAGAGTAGCAATGGTGAAAAACTTCACCAGCCCGAAGGGTTTCTCACTCATGGCGGATAGTTTACTCATGAGCCCTTACCCCCGCACACCCCGCACCTCCGGCAACTATTCACTTCGCAAACCGAGCTGACCCGAGCCTCCAGGGCTTTACAGTATTCGTGCCATAAATAGCCTTTTTCCATGCCCTGATCAATGATCTCCCAGGGGAACAATTCATCCCTGGCCCGCACCCGCAGGGCGTAGTCCTCAGGCGCCACGCCAGACTTGCGAAAGACCTGCTGCCAGTTGCCTCCCCGGGCAGCATATTCGATGAGCGCCGGTGCCAACCGCCGATCGCCCCGGGCCAGAGTAGCTTGCAAATAGGCGTTTGTCGGTTTCTCGCCCATGATTTTCAGGTTATCCATCCCCCGCAGACCGCGCTGGAGAAAATCCAATTTTTTCTTGAGCAGATTCGGCTCGGCAAAAGAATGATATTGCAGGGGCGTCCAAGCTTTCGGCACCAAAGGGTTAATACTGAGAGTCAGATTTGCCAGTCGCCCCCGGGCCCGTCCCGGGATGTTCATGATTTCCCGAACATCCTTGATCAAAACCACCATTTCCGCCAGATCATCCTCGGTCTCGGAGGGTAGACCGATCATGAAATAGAGCTTGAGATTGACAATCCCGGCGGTGACCAGACGAGTCGCAGCATCCAGTACCGCCTCCCGGCTGATTCCCTTATTGATCACCCGCCGCAGCCGCTCCGAAGCTCCGTCCGGGGCTATGGCCACGGATTTCAGGCCGCTACCGGCCAACAGGTTCAATAATTCCGGCGTTAGAGCATCGGCCCGCAGGGATGAGAAGGACAACTTGCAGCCCTCGGCCAGCAACCGTTCCGCCACCTTCTGCAGATCTTCAGTCCGGGCCATCTCCATACCCAGGAGGCCGACCCGAGTAATTCCGGCCGGACGCTGGTCCAAGGCCCGGTTGATCACCTCGGAACTCCAAAGTCGCGGTGGTCGATAGACAAATCCCGCCGCGCAAAATCGGCAACTGCGGCTGCAACCCCGGCCCAGCTCAACCAGAAAGAGATCGGCAAACTCCGCCGCCGGGCTGAGCAGCTTAGAGTGTCCCGCCTCTTCTCCACCTCGCCAGGCCAGTCGTTTGATCCGCTGCGGCGCTCCATCCCTGGCCACAATCTCCCGCAGCACCCCGTCCTCGCCATGGCGAAAATCGTAATACTGCGGGACATAGCAGCCCGGCATCCCGACTAATTCTGCCAACAAAGTCGAGCGATCGGTACTGTCGATAAGCTTTTCCAACAGAGGAGGCAAAAGTTCTTCGGCCTCGCCGATCAGAATGGCCTCGACAAAGGGGGCCAAGGGCTCGGGGTTGATGAAACAGGCGACCCCGCCGGCAATAATCAGCGGCGTTCCCGGGGCTATTTTCTCGCCCCGGCGCTTCTCCGCCAAGGGCTCAATGCCACTGGCCAGCAGCATACCGATCAGATCGGGAAGGTTTTGCTCAAAACTTAGGGCAGTCAACAGAATGGGGAAATCGGCCAAGGGCCGGGAGGATTCTACCGAGAGCGGTCGCCCGCCGACCTCCGGCAAAAAGACCCTCTCACAAACCAAATCGGGATGTTGGTTGATCTGGTCGTAAACCAGTTGGAAACCGAGGTTGGACATCCCCACCCCGTAATGGCTGGGGAAGATAAGAGCGATGGGCAACCGACCCCGCCAGTCCTTTTTCCAGCTACCGCGTTCGCTGGAGTAAAAGTCACTGGCGGATGGCCGTTGATGGCGCATTAATTATTTTTCAGTTCTCATTCCGGCGGATAAACGTGGGGGTTTCCAGTTTATCCTCATCAAGACCGACATCCAGAAAAGGATTACGTTTCCGAATCACGTTGGCGCGCCCTTCCGGGGGTACGGCATGGCCAACTGCTGTTGGTGTCGGCGTAACCGCCTCGCGCCGCTGCCGGGGCAATGAAGTAACCTTGTCGGGCAGCAAGTCCAGGTTTTCAATATTGATACCGGTGGCGACTACCGTCACCCGCAGGGCATCGCCCAGGGTCTCGTCAAAGGTCACGCCCAGGATAATGTTGGCTTCGTCATGGGCCTCTTCATGGATCACGGTGGTGATCTCAGTGACCTCGGCCATGCTCAGCAGATCCTCACGCGAGGAAATATTGACCAACACCCCCCGCGCCCCATCGATGCTGATATCCTGCAACAACGGACTGGCAATGGCCATATTGACGGCATCAGCCCCCCGATGGTCGCCATAGCCGATACCAGCACCCATCAGAGCTGGCCCCATCTCGTTCATGATCGCCTTGACATCGGCAAAATCCGGATTGATATAGCCGGGGAGATTGATGGTATCGGTAATTCCCTTTACTGCCTGCACGAGAATATCGTCAGCCATCTTCATACTTTCGATAAAGCGGGCGCCCCGCCCCGACATCGACAAAAGCCGATCATTGGGGATGGTGATGATGGTGTCCACGTGCTTCTTCAGCATCTCCCAGCCCTTGGTGGCGTTCTTCATCCGATTCTGGCCTTCGAAAGTAAAAGGCTTGGTCACCACTGCCACGGTGAGCGCCCCCAACTCCTTGCAGGCCCGGGCCACCACCGGGGCAGCCCCGGTGCCGGTACCGCCACCCATTCCACAGGTGACGAAGACCATATCGCACTGCCCGATCACCTTGCGGATCTCCTCAATGCTCTCTTCGGCAGCCTCCCGACCCCGGTCAGGATTGGCTCCGGCCCCCAGCCCTTTGGCCAGTTTGGGACCAAGCTGTAAGCGGATGTCAGCCTTGGAATTTTCTAGGGCCTGAATGTCGGTATTCATGGCGATAAACTCCACGCCTTGAATATTGTGCTCGGCCATGGTGTTGATGGCGTTACCGCCACCGCCGCCCACCCCGATTACCTTGATGATCGCCCGAGAATCGGTGTTGATAAATTCGAATGACATATCGCCCCTTTGATTATTTGGTACCGCATCAACTTCTGCCGTATTTATAACGCAAACTTCCGCCCACTTCTACAGATTTTTCATAAATATTTCAGGAAGTTCTGGGCCGCTAGCGAGCCCCGCCGAACCACCCTTTCATCCGCTTCCAAAGCCCCGGAGAATCGTTGTTCAAGCGCCGCTGGGAATCGTTCTTCATCCCGAAAAAAATCAGGCCGATGGCGGTGGCATACTGCGGCCCGCTGACCAGGTTACTCATCCCTTCCACCTTACGCGGGTAACCGATTCGCACCGGCACGTCGAAGATCTGCTCGGCCAGGTCGACCATATTGGTCAGCAAGGAGGTGCCGCCGGTGATTACCAGACCGGCATTGATCGCCACCAGATGGGACGACTCGGCCAATTGTTGCTTGACCAACGAGAGCATCTCCTCCACCCGCGGCTCCAGAATCTCCCCCATGACCCGCCGGGAAAGTCTCCTGGCTTGGCGACCACCAACACTTGGCACCTCAACCGCCTGGTCCTTATCGATCATGGCCGCCAGGGCTGAACCGTATTTTTCTTTCAACATCTCCGCCTCTTTCTGGGGCGTGCGCAGGCCGATGGAGAGGTCATTGGTCAGATTATTGCCGCCCACTCCCAAAACGTAGGTGTGCTTGATACTCCCATCCGAGAACACCGCGAGGTCGGAGGTACCGCCGCCGATATCCAGCAGCCCCACCCCCAGTTCCATCTCTTCCTTGGTCAGCACCGCCTCGGCCGAGGCCAGAGGCTCCAGGACCACATCACAGACATCCAAGCCAGCCCGGTTGCAGCATTTAATGATATTCTGCACCGCCGCCACCTGGCCGGTGACGATATGCACATCCGCCTCCAACCGTACCCCGGTCATCCCCAATGGACATTGGATCCCGTCCTGACCGTCAACCATATATTCCTGGGGCAGAACATGCAGCACCTGCTGGTCGGTGGGAATGGGCACCGCACTGGCGGCCTCGATTACCCGGTCTAAGTCTTCCTGGGTGATTTCGCTGTTGCGAACCGGCACCAACCCCCGGCTGTTGAAGCCCTTGATGTGGCTACCGGCGATACCCACAAAAACCTGGGTGATCTCACAACCGGCCATCTCCTCGGCATCCGCCACCGCCTTCTGGATGGACTTCACCGTGCTTTCAATGTTTATCACCACCCCTCGGCGCAACCCCTCCGAAGGATGATTACCAACCCCGATCACCGACACCTGCCCGTCGTTGATCTCGCCGACCACCACGCAAATTTTGGTGGTGCCGATATCCAGACCAACAACCAACTCACCTCGTTCATCTTCTTTCATCGTAAGCTCCGCAACGATATCTAATTGCCCCCTCCGGGGATAAGTTTCGTTTGAGCAGACTAGCTGCTCTACTCCGCTACACCCCCTCCGGGGATAAGTTTCTTTTGAGCAGGCAAGCTGCTCAACTCAGCTTTAGGCCGACTTAGCCGACCTCCATGTTCAACTATCTGTCAAACCCACCAGAACCAGATTGTCCCGATAAGTAACATCGATATAACTCACCCCGGTAAATTCGCGGCGCTTGTAAACTCCGCCCAGCACCGCCGAAAGCCGGTCATATTTGTTCTTCAGATCTCCCCGCCCCAGCCGGATCGGGAAGGGGCGGCTCAACAGGAATACCACCAGATCCCCACCGCTGCCGATATTTATTTCCGAAATACTTTGCACCGGCAGATTGCGATTCCCCTGGGCGGCAAAATGGAGAAACTGCAAGGCCTCCAGGAGGTCGGTCTGCACCTCGCCGCGGCCTCCAGCTCCAGCCAATCCGGAAATCACCGGAAAATCGTGATCGTCATGGGGTTCCACCGCCGCAAAGGCCCGGCCATTCCTATCCAGATAGGAAAGCCGCCCCTCGCGGTTCTGGATGGCCACCGGCACCCGCTCTTTAATGGTGATGATCAAGCGATTGGGCCATTCGGGCTTGACCTCCGCCATCTCAACCCAGCCGTGACTCTCTAGCCTGGCCTTGACTTCCTTGGGAGACATGGCCACCAGATTGGTGTGGATGTCGACGCCGCTCCACTCCAGTGCCCGGTCCTTGCCAATCCGCTGACAACCTTCGAAATTAATGTCGGTTATCTGGAAGAAATCGCTCCGGCTCATACCCTGATAGGCAACAAACCCCAGGACGACCAGCAGCAATACAACCAAGACGCCGCCGACCAAGGGGCCAAGCCACTGCATTCCGCCGGATGACCGCTGGTCACCACGGTATGGCTGATATCTTCTCCCGCCGGAATACATGCTCCCTTACTCCTTCGTGAACGCGTCGTCCATACCGATAATTTTAACCTCCGGCGCCAGAATGACGCCGCACCTTTGCCAAACCCTCTCCCGAACCAGCCGCAGCAAGGCCAGCAAATCCGTCGCCGTGGCCCCGCCGGTATTGACCAGAAAATTGGCATGCACCTCGGAAACCTTTGCCCCACCAACGGTCAAGCCCTTCAGCCCGGTGGCTTCTATCAGCCTTCCGGCGTAGTCTCCCGGGGGGTTTTTAAAAAACGAGCCGGCGCTGGCCACCCCCCGCGGCTGCTTGCCCTTGCGGGCCGCGACATACCCCTGGCCGACTTGCCGGATCAGTTCTGGCTGGCCTGGAGTCAAGGCAAAGGTGGCGCTCAGCACCACCACCCCGGGCGGCGCCTCCCAGCTTCGGTACGAAAAAGCCAACTCGCGTCGGGACCACTCAACCAGCGCACCCGCCTGCAATCCCCGCAAGCTGGTCAGCACATCTTTGATTTCCCCACCCCAGGCCCCGGCGTTCATCATCACCGCCCCACCGACACTGCCCGGGATACCGGCCGCAAACTCCAGACCGCTCAAACCCTGTGCTTGACACCAATTCACCAGCTTGGCCAACCGGCATCCGGCCTCCACCTGGATCAGAATCCGTCCTTCCTGGTCACAGCCGTCCTCGCTGATCGCCCCAAACTTGCGCCCCAAAACCAGTACCAGGCCGGGAAAGCCCCGGTCACTCACCAGAATATTAGAACCACCACCGATCACCAGCCAGGGCAACCCCGCCTCCCGACAACCCGCCAGCAACCGCTGCACCTCGGCCAGGGATTCGGGCTCGACCAGGGCCAAGGCTGGCCCCCCGACCCGCAGGGTCGACCATTTAGCCAGGGGCTCATCCCAGGCAACCGGCCCGCGCCAGAAGGAGCTCAGCAACTCCGGCCCCGGTGGTGGCGCAGTTGCGGTCATGGGTGCGCCTCAGGCCTGGCTTTGCAGTTGCGCCAGCAAGACCTCACCGGCTTGCAGGATATTCCCGGCCCCCAGGCTCAGGACCACATCGCCCTCGCGCAGAATGGGCAAAACCGCCGCCGGTAAGGCCTCGACCTCGGCCACGAAATGGGCCTGGCGCTGGCCGTGCTGGCGGGCGCCTTGCAGCAACCTCTCGCCACTCACCCCGGGGATGGGGGTTTCACTGGCGGCATAGATCTCGGTCATAAACAAAACATCCGCCTCGTGAAAGGCGGAACAGAATTCCTTAAACAACCCCTGGGTCCGACTGTAGCGATGGGGCTGAAACATCACCAGCAAACGCCGGGTGGGCCAGGCCCCCCGTAACGCCGCCAGGGTGGCGCGAATTTCGGTGGGATGGTGGCCGTAGTCGTCAATGATGGTGATCCCGCCGACCTCACCCTTGATCTGCAAGCGCCGTTGCACCCCGGTAAAACCAGCCAGGGCGGCAGCAATCTCCGGAAAGGGAATCTCCAGTTCCAGTCCCACCGCCACTGCCGCCAGGGAATTCTGGACATTGTGCAACCCCGGCTGGCTCAGAGAAATCCGCCCCAAAGGCTGCCCGGCCCGGCATAGTTCGTAGCTGGAGGTAAGCCCGGCCATGCGCACGTCTCGGGCATGGATCTCCGCCTGGGCGGAGAGGCCGTAGGTGATGGTCCGCTTGCCGATCCGCGGCAAAACCTCCACCACCTGGGGGTCGTCAAGACAGACGATGGCCGCCCCGTAGAAGGGCAGTTTGTCGATGAACTCCAGGAAGGTCTCGCGAATCTCGGCCAGATCTTTGTAATGATCAAGATGCTCCAGGTCGATGTTGGTCACCACCTCCAGCACCGGCGATAGTTTCAGGAAGGAGCCGTCACTCTCATCGGCCTCGGCCACCAGAAACTCGCCGCCGCCCAGCTTGGCGTTAGTACCCAGAGCATTAACCTTGCCACCGATGATGACGGTGGGATCAAGATTGGCCTGGGCCATCATCCAGCCGACCATGGAGGTGGTCGAGGTCTTGCCATGGCTACCGGCAATGGCGATGCCGAACTTGCTAAGGCGCATCAACTCAGCCAACATTTCGGCCCGGGGAATCACCGGGATGTGGCGCTCATGGGCCGCCAGCACCTCGGGATTGTCACTCCGCACCGCCGAGGAAGTGACCACCACGTGGGCGTCACCCACCCACTCGGCCTGGTGGCCGACATGCACCACCCCGCCCATGGCGGCCAGACGCCGGGTGATCTCGGTTTCCCGCAGGTCTGAGCCGCTGACCCGATAGCCCAGATTGAGCAGAACCTCGGCGATGCCGCTCATGCCAATGCCACCGATGCCGACAAAATGGATGTTTTTGGCCCGTTTCTTATACATATCGATCCTTATCCTTACCTCTTCAAGCGTTGATCAACGCCAGACACTCCCGAACAATATTTGCCGTGGCCTCGGGGAAGGCCGCCTCCCGGGCTCGCGTCCCCATGCGCTGCAGCCGCGCGCCATCACCCAGCAACCCGACGATCTCGCCTGCCAAAGTTTCAGCCGTTAAATCCGCTTCCTTGAAAAGCAGCGCCCCGCCCCGATCTACAACTTGCCGGGCATTAAACTCTTGATGGTTGTCAGCCGCGTAGGGATAGGGGAGCAGGATTGCCGGTCGGCCCATCACACAGAGCTCGGCCAGACTGGTGGCCCCAGCCCGAGAAACCAGCAGATCCGCCTGACCGTACAATCCGGCCATATCATCAAAAAAAGCGCTCACCCGGGCACTGATTCCGTTCTCCTGGTAACCTTCCCGCACCAGCGCCTCATCCAGACGACCGGTTTGATGAATAACGCGAAAGTTTGGCGGCAACTCACCCTTGCGGGCGACCAGTCCCTCCAACACTAGCTGGTTGAGGCGATGCGCCCCTTGGCTGCCGCCCAGCACCAGCAGGGTGACGCCAGCCGCATCGGTCTCCGGGCGCGCGACCTTGCCGGCGGCAAGAATCTCGGCCCGCACCGGGTTACCGGTTAAAATAGTGCGACTGACCGGAAAATATTTTTCGCTGCCGGGCAAAGAGATAAAAATTCGGCTGGCGATTTTTCCCAGCCAGCGATTGGCCATTCCCGGCACTGAATTCTGCTCATGGATACAGGTGGGAATCCCTCCCAGCCAGGCCGCGGCCACCACCGGCCCGGTGACGTAACCACCGACACCCAGGACCAGATCGGGCCGGAATTCCTGCAATACTTTTCGCGAGTTCCACACCGCCAGGGGTAACTGCCAGAGAGAGGCCAGCCGTTGGCTGAACGACTGCCCTTTAAGCCCTTGACACTTGATGGCGGTGCTGGCAAAGGGGCGATTCCCCAGCACCCGGCTATCCACCTGGCGATCGGTGCCGATGAACAACACCGCGCTGCCAGGGCGCTCGGCCAGAATCGCCTCGGCCACCGCCACCCCCGGGAAGAGATGCCCGCCAGTACCACCACCGGTGATGACCAGACGGATTTTTTTCCCCTCGGGAATATTCATAGCCCGGAACTCTTTTCCGGGGATAAGCCCCCGGGGCAAATCCCGCCAGTTACCACCGCAGACTGCCCGTAAGCTCGGGCAATATCGGCCTGGGCTCGCCCCTGGCAGGTCGGACAAAGTCCGTAATGTTGCAGGCGAAAGCTGGCCAGCACCCGTCCCGCTGCCAATTTTTCGGCCCCGATTTTCTCCCGGCAGATACAACAGATCCCTTTCATGGCTCTCTCTTCTCCAGATGCGCCAGCGCCCCGACCGCCTCCCGGAACACCCGGCCCCGGTGCGTATAGCTGCTGAACATGTCAAAACTAGCGCAGGCCGGGGCCAACAGTACCGCCTCGCCAGCTGTCGCCAGGCTGGCCGCGATGGCCACCGCGGCCTCCAGGCTCTCGGCCAGCTCAACCCTGGTCACCCCGGCAAAGCTTGCCGCCATCTTCTCCCGCGCCTCACCAATCAGGATCAGGGCCTTGACCTTATCACGGACAATCTGGTGCAGCAGACCATAGTCGCCACCCTTGTCGCGACCGCCACCGATCAAGAACACCGACCGGGTCATGCCTTCTAACGCCGCCGCCACAGCCCCGATATTGGTGGCCTTGGAATCATCAAAGTATTGCACCCCGTTGATCTCGGCGACCAGGGCCAGGCGGTGGTTAAGTAACTGAAACCCAGCCAGAGCGCGGCGCACCGCCTCGGCCGGACAGCCCAGCAGTCGTGCGGCCAGGATGGCGGCAGCGCTGTTATGAACATTGGGCTCCTGGGCGAGATTGCTGTTCGCCAGGGAATACTCTTCCAGCGGAGCTCCGGTCCCGAGACACAGCCGAATTCCCGTGCTACTTACCGTTGCCCCCAACCCTGACTCGCTTAACTCCTGCCCATAAAAATAATGCCGCCCCGGGATGGGATAATCAGCCAGACGCCGCATCAACTCCGCATCGTCCCGGTTGAGAATGGCCACCCCGCTCGACTTCTGTCCGGCGAAGAGGGCAAATTTACTGGCGGCGTACGCCTCGTAATCGGGATAACGGTCGAGATGATCGGGGCTGATATTCAGCAACACCGCCACCTCCGGGGCAAACCCGGGGGCAGTATCCAGCTGAAAACTGCTCACCTCCAGAACCAGCACCTCGCACTCTTCCTGGCCCAACAGGTATTCACTTAAAGGGGTGCCGAGATTGCCGCCCACGAAGGGAGCTTTCCCGGCCGCCTTGAACATTTCTCCCACCAGTTCGGTCACCGTGCTCTTACCGTTGGTGCCGGTAATGGCGATGATCGGGGTCGAAACCAGACCGCAGGCCAGGGCCATTTCGCCCAGCACCGGGATTCCGGCCGCTCTCGCCGTCTGCAAAACCGCCAGGTCCAAGGGCACCCCGGGGCTGGCCACCACCAGATCGCGCCCGGCAAAAAATTCGGGGCTGTGACCGCCGCACTCCACTTCCACCCCATGGGCAGTCAACCAGCCCAAGGTATCCGGGGCAATTTTCTCCGCCGAACCACCCTCGGAAACCGCTACTTCGGCCCCCATTTTTTTCAGCAGCCGTACCGCCGCCAAACCGGAGCGGCCCAGACCGACCACCGTCACCCGGCTGCCCGCCCCAATTGCCGCCACTGTCTCGCGCGCCGTCAGCATCTTGCTACCGCAGTTTCAAGGTGGCCATGGCAATCAGCCCCAAGACGATGGAGATAATCCAGAAGCGCACCACCACCTTGGGCTCCTGCCAACCTTTCTTCTCAAAGTGGTGATGAAAGGGGGCCATCAGGAATACCCGTTTGCCGCCGCTCATCTTGAAATAGCCGACCTGGATGATCACCGACAACGTCTCCATGACGAAGATGCCGCCGACGATGGCCAGGAGCATCTCCTGTTTGATGATGATCGCCACCGTACCCAATGCCGCCCCCAGCGAGAGAGAGCCGACATCACCCATGAAGACCTGGGCCGGAAAGCAGTTATACCAAAGAAAGCCGAGGCTCGCCCCCACCATGGCGCCGCAGAAAACCGCCACCTCTCCTGCCCCGTGGACATAGGGGATTTGCAGGTAGGAAGCCAGCCCGGCGTGTCCCGCCAGGTAGGAGAAAAGCAGGTAGACGCTGGCCGAGATCACCGTGGGTCCGGAGGCCAGTCCATCCAGGCCGTCGGTCAGATTGACAGCGTGGGAGGCGCCCACCACCACCAGCAGGGCGAAGACGGAATACCAAGCACCCAGATCCGGTCGGACGTTCTTCAGGAAGGGAATGCTCAGATGGCTATCGAAATCCGGCACCGTGAAGAGTGCCGCCCCGGCAATGGCCGCGCCCAACACCTGAAGGAGAATCTTGCCGCGCCCGGAGAGGCCGTCGCTGTTATTTTTCTTGATCTTGCGGTAGTCGTCATAGGCGCCGATGCCGCCGTACCAGAGGGTCACCCCCAGCAAAATCCAGACATAGAGGTTGTTCAACTCCACCCAGAGCAGGGTGGAGAGGGTAATCGCCAGCAGGATCAGAACCCCGCCCATGGTCGGCACCCCCCGCTTGCTGAAATGACTCTCGGGGCCATCGTTTCTGACCACCTGCCCGATCTGGAGCCGTTGCAAGAAGCGGATAAATGGTGGCGCCACATAGAGCAGGATCAGAAAGGCCGTCAGGGTAGCACCGATGGCCCGAAAGGTAATATAACGAAAGACATTCAGGCCGGGGATCAGGTTATGCAGGGGATAGAGGAGATAATAAAGCATTTACCTGGCCTCCTTAAGACCGGTGATCACAGTTTCCATCTTCATCCCCCGGGAGCCCTTGACGAGAAGCCAATCTCCGGATGCCAACTTCCCATTTTTCAACAGACCCTTGAGCTGGGCAACAATCTCATTTTTATCGGCGTAGGCCCGGCAACTTTCAGCAACCATGCCTTCCTGCCGCGCCGCCGCCACCATCTCGTTCCCGTGCTCACCGTAGGCAAAGAGGCGCTCAAAGCCCAACTTGGCCACCGCGCCACCGACCCGACGATGGGCAGCGACACTCTCCTCTCCCAATTCCAGCATGTCGCCAAGCACGGCCAGCGCCCGATGGCCCCGCCGCTGCTCGGCCACGGTTTCCAGGGCAGCCAGCATGGAACTAGGGTTGGCATTATAGGTGTCGTTAACCACCCGCACCCCTTCCGGCAGCTGTTCAACTTGAAAGCGTTTGTCGTAAGGGGTAAAGGCGGCGAGGCCCCGAACTATATCCGCCAGGCCGACCCCAACCCCATGGGCCAGGGCGGCAGCAGCCAAAGCATTGACCACATTGTGGCGACCCAGACAGCGCAACCTGACCCGAGCCTTCTCCCCACCGATATTGAGGGTAAAAGCGATGCCTTCCGCCACATCCGCCCGGACATAGGTGGCCCGGACCAGAGCCTGACGCTGGAGGCCGAAGGTGATCTGCTTCTGGGCATAGCGCCGGGCCATACCCCGGACCAACGGGTCATCCAGGTTGACGATTAAGGTCGCCGCCGAAGAGAGTCCGGCAAAAAGCTCCTCCTTGGCCCGCGCCACCCCGCCGATATCGGCCAGTCCCAACAGGTGCGCACCCTGGACATTGGTGATACAGGCCAGATCGGGAGCGGCGATTTCGGTCAACCGGGCAATCTCGCCGGGCCGGTTCATGCCCATCTCCAGGACCGCCAGCTGGTGCTTCTGGTCAACCTGCAGCAGGGTCAGCGGCAAACCGACCAGATTATTGAAATTGCCGCCGGTTTTGAGAATCGGAAATTTCTGAGCCAGGATACCGGCGATCATCTCTTTGACCGAGGTTTTACCGGAACTGCCGGTGATACCAATGACCCGCAGATTTTGCATCTTGCCGCGCCGCCAGGCCGCCAGATCTCCCAAGGCCCGCAAGGTGTCGGCCACCACCACGGTGGGGACCGCCAGAGGCGAGGTGGGCTGGTGCGTCACCACCAAACCGGCGGCGCCCTTGGCCACCGCTTCGGCCACGAAGGCCGAGCCGTCGAAATTATCGCCGCTCAAAGCTACAAAAAGATCCCCGGGAACAATGTTTCTGGTATCGGTGGAGATCCCAGTGAAGCGCGCCGGGGCCGCAACGCCAACCAATTTGCCACCGGTGGCCGCCAGTACTTCCTCCAGGCTCCAACCCGTACCACTGGCCGGTTTCTTCTCGCCACTCTTCATCGCACCACCTGCATCTCTAGGGCTGCCTCTTGGCAATCGTCAAAGTGTAATTTTTGGCCGCCGATGAGCTGGTAATCTTCGTGACCCTTGCCGGCCAACAACACCACGTCATCGGGCCGGGCATAACGCACGGCCAGCCGGATCGCCTCCCGGCGCGATTCGATCAGATCGTAGCCCCGGCCCGGCCCGACCAGCAGCCCCTCGGCCCGGCCCCGCGCCAGCAAGGGCTGGCCGCCCGGATATAAGCCTTGCTCGATTGCCGCCATGATCGCCACCGGCTCTTCGCTCCGAGGGTTGTCGGAGGTAATCAGCACCACATCGGCCAGTCGTCCGGCGACCGCGCCCATCAACGACCGCTTGCCACGATCACGATCACCACCGCAGCCGAAAATCACCACCAGTCGCCCCTTGCCCAAGCGCCGTAAAGTGGTAAGCACCCGCGCCAAGGCATCAGGGGTATGGGCATAATCAACAAACACCTGCAGCGGAGAACCGCCCGGCGCCACCACCCGCTCCATTCGTCCCGGCACCCGGCGCATGGCACCAACCCCGGCCGCCAGGTGGGCGGGAGTAAAACCAGCCAGCCAGCCGCCGCCCACCGCCACCAGGATGTTCTCCAGGTTGAAATCGCCAATCAGCGGCGAAGAAAGGGTTAGCTTTAAGCCATCCGGCAAGGTCAACTCAGCAGCGATTCCAGCGAGACTCAGATCCGCACGGCTGACCTGCAGCTCGCCCCGCTGGCGTCCACAGGCCAGTAGAGGAATCCCGGATGGCGACTTCTTTGCCCCGTCTGCCAAGCGGCAACGCTTAAACTTGCCGGCAAGCGAAAGCTCTTCGACCAGCCGCAACCCCCAATCCGCCTCGCCCTCTGGCTCCGCCAGCATCACCAGGGCCGCGCCGGTTTCTTTTAAATAGTCGGTAAAGAGGGTTTTCTTGGCCGCAAAATAATCCGCCATGCTGCCATGGAAATCCAGATGATCGCGACTGAGGTTGGTGAACATGACCAGATCGAAAAGCAGCCCGGCGACCCTACCTAAGGCCAGGCCATGGGAAGAAACCTCCATGACCAGGTGGGTAACGCCACTGTCCACCATCTCCCGCATCAGGCCAAACAAGGTTAGCGGTTCCGGGGTAGTGAAGGAACCGGCGTGCTCCCGCCCTCGGTAGCGATAATTGACGGTGCCGATCACCCCCGGCTCCCCACCCGCGGCGCGGATGATCGCCTCCAAGAGGTATGAGGTGGTGGTCTTGCCGTTGGTGCCGGTGATTCCGAATAGTTTCAGCGCCTGTTGCGGCTGGCCGTAAAAGGCCGCGGCCAAAGAGGACAGCGCCGGGCGACTATCGGCAACCACCACGATCGCTACCTGCTTCGCCAGACCCGGAGGAACTTTCTTCGCCTGATCGACCACCAGAGCGACTGCTCCTTTCGCCACAGCCTGGGCGAGAAAGTCGTGACCGTCAACAGCTCCACCGCCAATGGCCACAAAGAGCTGCCCGGGGGTGACCTGCCGAGAGTCGGTGACAATGCCCGTAATAGCTACCTGCAGAAATTTGCCGGGACAGGCCATCCCGGCCGCCGCCAACAGTTCTCCCAGCTTCCAAGAAACCGGCGGTTTTTTCTGGGCACTCGTCACGATAAATTACCTCGCGGTCGCAACCGGTTGAGTGTTTACCAGAGAAAGGATCTTGAGCTTGTCAGTGCCGCTTTCCAAACCCACAGTAAGCTGGCGATCCGGGCGTTCATCGATCAGGTTCAGGCCGGTGAGAATCAGCACGCACTCGCCGCCGGTTATTACTCCACCCGCTTCGGGACGCTGCTCCACCACCCGCCCGACCCCTTGGACTCTGACTTTGAGACCATAAGGATTCAGGATCTGTAAGGCCCGGCGCAAACTCGAACCATGCAGGTCCGGCATCTGGCGGCGATTAAAGCGGGAGCTTTCCCGGCTTTGGGCGTCTCGCCCCGCTAAAACCTTCTGCCACTGGGTCCGCCAGAGGGATTCATTGGCAGACCAGGCGATTTTGCTTGGCGGGGAACTGTCCTCAGCCGCCCAAACCCGAAGCTGGGGTATAATTCTTTCAGCCACCTCCCGTAGCGGCGAGGGTGCTACCGGGTCGAGAGTCGCTCCTTCCAGAGCCAAAAGCACCAAGACCTCGGGAAACTGCTCGCCACCGGGCAGAGCCAGGAGGACACTGACATAGCGCTTGGCTGGCTCCACCTTGATCTCGCCCTCAACCTTGCCGGAGGCCCCCTTGGTGATCGCCTTCTCGTCGCTGCCTCCCGGGAGGCTGGCCTTGCTTGACGGTCTCTCAACCGGGGCTGGCCTGCCGACCGCTTTCCCCCATAGGGCCGGGTTTCCCACGGCAACCGCCCCGGGTTTTTCTTTGGAGCTATTCGGATTCGGCCTTTCTGCCACCGGCTCGACCACCGGCTCCGGCCCCTCGGTCAACTCTTCCAGGTAAATGTTGCCGGTAAGTTCGGAGGTCAAACGGTTAAGATAATCGTGCACCGGCTGCACCGCATCCGGGGACAAAGCGACAACGGTTTCCTCCCGAGGCTGCGGACGCAAAGCCCCGGTCTGGGGATCGAGAACCCCGGCAACCACCCTTGGGAGCACCCCGCCATTCTGATTTACCACACTGGCCAGGCCGCTGATCAGCTCGGCCCCAGTGGCCCGGAAAGCCGGGGACGTTTTCCCGACGGCGGCATTCTCGACCGCAACTACTGGCAAACCAAACACCACCTTCCGACCAAAGCCCAACCGGGTCAAAAACGCCGGGAAACCAGGGGGCTCGGGAATTTTTTCCATGGCGGCCAGGCTGCGTGAGCGATACCCACCCTCAAACTGGGCCAGCCGCATGGGCTTGGGAGCAGCCACACCCTTACCACCCTTTTTCTTAGAATCTTTTTTGGAATCTTTTTTGGAGTCACTTTTCGACTCCTTTTTCCGGGGGGCCAGATTTTCGCCGCCAGCTTCCGCCGCAAGCGCCAGCGGCGCCAAGGGCGGTGCGGCAGCCAGCCGGAACAGCGACCGGAATCCCGAGGCCGGAAGCGCCAGGCTCAGCGCACGATTCTTCTGGGAATTTTCGTCATAGTCGCCAAAGAAGTTGGAATCGTAAGTCGGCTGGCTGGCCAGACCCAAAACATCCCCGGAGCGCGGGTCCATAACGATCCCCTCTCCCCCGGTCGCGCCGGTTGCCGCCACTAACTGCGCCAACTCCACCGCCAGCAGTTCCTGAATCCGCAGATCCAGGGTCAGCACCAGGGGGCCGCGCGGCGGACCGACCTCGTCGGGAATATCCACCGTGGTTTGCAGTTGTTGATCGTACTGGGCCTCGATCCCGGTCAGACCATGACCCTCGCGGGCAAAACCAACCAGCTGCGCGGCTTGAACACCCTGGGGATAGAAACGCTTGTTTTCATCGACGACATAGATGCCCCGAAGCTTGCGTTCCTGAATGCTGTTAACCGCCGTCTCGGAGAGCTGGTGTCCCAGCCAGCAGAAACTTCGTTCTTCCTTAAGTTCCTTCTTCAGCTCCTGCTCGGGCAATCCCAGCTCCCGGGCCAAGAAAAGGGCCACCGCATCCGGGTGCTCCACTTCCAAGGGGCGGGCATAAACCGACTTGGCCGGAAAACTAACCGCCATATCCCGACCACTCCGGTCGACAATGGGATATCGCCCGCGGCCGCCGTCGGGCAGGGCCATGGTCGCCATACTTTCCGGCGACTCACCCCTTTGATGATCCGGGAAGAAGGTGTCGCGAACCGCAAAGAAAACCGCCACCAGCCAGGCCAGAAAAAAAATGGCGGCAAAGATGGCCAACGGCCGATTCTTTCCGCCTCTGGCTGGGTCTTTTTTAGCCATCCTGACGCTTATTGCCATCCCCAATTGTTCTGAGCTGATCGGGCCGGGCCGGATAAAGCCCCAGCATCGCCGCCCTGCTGGTGATATTATCCCGGGCCAGCAGCTGATCCCGTTTGCTAGACAGCTCCCGATTGGCCCTAATCAGGCCATCCTGGGCAAATCTTTCCTGAGAGACTGCCGAACCCCGCTCTTGCACCTGCCAGCCCAAGAAACCGACGCCGACCACCGCCACCGCCAAGGCGAAAACGGCCAGGATCGCCAGCGGTTGGGCTGACCAATGTTCTACTTTAGCCCCCCGCCGTGACATCGGCCGCCGCCGCGCCATCGGCAACGGCGTCTGGCGGATCGGATAGGCGGTAATCATCCCGGCAAAGCCGCTGAAACCCGCAGTCTGGCGCTTCTGGATCGGGAATTTTCTCGACATTCTTCCTCCGTTGGCCTTATCGGCTTGCGGGTTAAAACCTGCAACCGGGGGGCGGCCAGAAATGCCCGTTTTACCAAACGATCTTCCAAAGAATGAAAAGAGATCACACAGAAGCGCCCATCTTCCTTGAGCAGACCACTGCCAATCTCCAACACCCTGACCAAATTATCCAATTCGTGATTTACCGCGATACGCAGGGCCTGAAAAACCTTGGTGGCCACATGAATATCGCGGGGATGAAACTTGCGGGGTATGGCCCTTTCCACCAGGGAGGCCAATTGGTCGGTGGTAACCAACGGCTCATGCGCGCGAAAATCCACCACCGCTGCGGCGATCCGTCGGGCCTGACGCTCTTCCCCGAAGTTATAGAAGATGTCGGCCAGGTTCTCGGCGCTTTCCTTATTGAGCAAGTCAGCGGCGGTTTCGCCCTGGCGACTATCCATCCGCATATCCAGGGGACCACCGGCCCGAAAGCTGAAGCCCCGTTCCGGTTTATCCAGCTGCAGCGAAGAAACTCCCAAGTCGAGGAGAATGCCATCCACCGCACTGATTCCCAACTCGGCCAAACTTTCCGCCAGGGTGGTAAAGTTACGGGGCAAGGCGATGAGCCGATCACCATAGCCGCTCAAGCGCTGTCGGGCCGAGGCCAGGGCCTCTTCGTCCCAGTCAAAACCTATCACCCGGCCATCCGGACCGCTGGCCGCCAGGATCGCCCCGGCATGCCCACCCAGCCCAAGATTGCCATCCACGTAAATACCGCCAGCCACCGGCCGCAGCCACTCCATGGTTTCCCGCAGCAGAACGGGAACATGCGTCATGCGCGTGCCCCCGTGGCTTGCCGCCCCTTAGAGAAGCCCATGTTCCAGGAGATTGAGCTCAAAGTTGCGGAAATCCTCGGGGGCCGGATGGTTGTCGGCCTCCCAGGCTGCCTTGTCCCAGATTTCAAAGTAGGAGATCATGCCGCTGACCAGCACCTCGCGGTCGAGATTACAGTCGCTGCGCATCTTCAGAGGGAGAATGATCCGGCCTTGCTTGTCGGGCAGACACTCCACCACTCCACCCAAAATATACCGGGCCATCTTAATGTTCTCGGGCTGCTGCTTGCAGGTGGCCTGCAGTGTAGCCTCAAACTCCTCCCAGCGGGCCAAGGGATAGACCTTGAGGCAGTTCTGCCAGGGGGAGACCATCAAGCGTTCGTCCCGATACTGCAAACGCAGCACCTCCTGGAAGCGGGCGGGCAGACTCAGGCGCCCCTTGCCGTCCAGGCCATGGTCGGATCGCCCCCGAAAGTTGAGCAGCGACCCCTTATTTAACCCCTCGTCAGCCAACTATCGCCTCTTTTTTCCCTTATATTCCACTTTACACCACCCACGAGGGATTTATATAGATTTAGGCGCTTTGGTGTCAAGATAAATTTGCAATTTCAACACTTTTTCCTTGCGCTGGGGACCGACCCCACTTAATATCTCGCACCTTGCAATAGTTCCGCCTCCTCATATTTATTCCAAATTGCAATCAAGTTGGCATACCGGCCAGCAGTAGGGCCGGAATCTAGCCCCGCCAACGGGGTATAAAGACCAGCGGACAGCGACGAGACAGTACAGGGAGTACGGCGAAAAGCCGTGCGACCCGGCCGGCAATGGTGTCGACCAGTAGACGAAATGGAAATCAGCTCAGGAATTGTGAACATGGACCAGAACAAGATCAGAAACGTGGCGATCATCGCCCACGTTGACCACGGCAAGACCACCTTGGTCGACCAGCTTTTCAAGCACAGCGGGATGTTCCGCGAAAACCAGGACGTCACCGAACGGCTCATGGACTCCATGGACCTGGAAAAGGAGCGCGGCATCACCATCTCCGCCAAGAACGGCTCCTACAACTATAAAGATTACTGGATCAACATCATCGACACCCCGGGCCATGCCGACTTCGGCGGCCAGGTGGAGCGGGTTCTGCGGATGGCCGACGGCTGTCTGCTGCTGGTGGACGCCCAGGAAGGGCCCATGCCCCAGACCTATTTCGTCTTAAAAAAGGCCCTCTCCCACAACCTGCCGGTCATCGTGGTAATCAACAAGATCGACAAGCCCGCCGCCCGTTGCGAGTGGGTCATGGACCAGGTCTTCGACCTCTTCGTGAAATTAAACGCCCCCGACGAGCTTCTAGACTTCCCGGTGATCTACGCCTCGGCCAAGCAGGGTTATGCCAATTTCGAACTGGCCGACACCGCCCGGACCATGGCCCCGATCTCGGAGATCATTGTCCAGCGCATCCCGCCGCCCTCCGGTTCGCCCGATGCGCCCCTGCAGATGCAGGTCAACACCATCGACTACTCCCAATATCTGGGGCGGATGGGCATCGGCAAAGTGGTCAACGGCACCCTCCGGGTTAACGAGAACGTGGTGGTCTGCAAGCGCGATCACACCATCGTCCCGGCCAGGATCAGCAAGATCTTCCGCTTCGAGTGCGACCGTAAGGTCGCGGTTGATTCTGCCGGGGTTGGCGAGGTTGTCGCCGTGGCCGGGATTGAGGACATCACCGTCGGCGTCACCTTCACCAGTCCCGAAAATCCCATGCCCCTGCCGCTGATCGAGATTGATCCGCCCACCCTGTCGATGAACTTCATCCCCAACGACTCACCCTTCGCCGGGCTGGAAGGTAAGTTCGTCACCTCCCGCCATATTGAAGAGCGCCTCCGTCGCGAGACCCTCTCCGACGTGGCCCTGGTGATCGAGCCCCTCACCGACGCCGTCGGCTACCGGGTGGCCGGGCGCGGCGAACTGCATCTCTCCATCCTGATCGAGAAGATGCGGCGGGAGGGCTATGAGTTCCAGGTCACCCGGCCCCAGGTGATCATGAAGGAAGAAAACGGTAAGACTCTGGAGCCCTACGAGGAACTGACCATCGACGTAGACGAGGCCTACAAGGGCGTGGTGATCGAAAAGCTCGGCAACCTGAAGGGCCAGATGCTCGACATGACCCAGGACCGCGGCATGGCCCGATTGACCTACAAAATCCCGACCCGCGCCTTGCTGGGCTTCCGCTCCCAGTTCATGACCGACACCAAAGGCTTGGGGATCATGAACTACGTCTTCGCCGAATACGGCCCCCACGCCGGCGAACTGGTCAACCGGGTCAACGGGGTGCTGATCTCCATGGAGACCTGCACCACCGTGGCCTACGCCCTCTTCAGCTTACAAGAGCGCGGTCGCCTGTTCATGGGCGCGGGCATCAAGATTTACAAGGGCCAGATCATCGGCGAGAACGCCCGCGCCGCCGACATGGTGGTCAACCCGGCCAAGGGCAAGAAGCTCACCAACATGCGCGCCTCGGGCTCGGATGAGAACGTGGTCCTCACCCCCCCGGTTAACATGAGCCTGGAAGATTGCATCGCCTACATCAACGACGACGAGCTGGTGGAGATCACCCCCCAGAACATCCGCCTCCGTAAACGCGGCGACGCTAACTTCAAGAAACGCGGCTAGACCGCGTTAGCCAAAGTAACGCAAAGGGGCTGCGCTCGAACCCGAGCGCAGCCCCTTTTTTGTGCCCAAGGCCAGGCGACCTGGCCTACTATTAGCCGACAATGGGAGCCACAGCAGAGTCGCTAACCAACAATCTACCTACCTCAAACAGTTGAGCTTTAGCAGCAGCTCAGCTCACATGCCAATGAATTCAGTATTGCGTCCCCAGATCCCCAAATAGACCTCCCCCTGAACTCCGGAAGAAACGACCCGGGATTTCCCAACCCGGGATAACCTCACCTGGTCATCACCTGCAGGGCCGCATGGGCTAGAAAGCCGCTCCTGGTCTCGCCATGTTCCTTGGCGTAGGCATCAATCTTGGCCAGCAACAAGCGGGGCATAGTAATGTTGATCTTTTCGGCGGGTCCGAAGTAGCGCTCAACCGGCACTTCCACCACCGCCCAGATCCACCCGGCGTATTCGGGGTTGGTCTGATGCTCCGACATGGGCGCAGCAACCGGAATCCCCCCGCCGTCCTCGATCAGGGTTTCGCAATACAGGTCAATGGCCTCTTTCGCTTGATCAATCGCCTGGTCGAGGGTGTCTCCGGCGGAAAAACAACCCGGGAGATCCGGAACAACAACTCCAAAAGCGGTGGTCTCTGTTCCCGGCTCAATGGCTACAACAAATCTCATAATTTACCTCCTATTTCAAACCTGCTTGCTTCAACAGTTTATGGACCAGGCCTTTTCCCAAGTCCAATTTGGGATGGGGGACGGTGATATGACCGGACTTGCCAGGGTGCGTAAAGATATGATGGCTCCCCTTGACGCTGCGGAGCACCCACCCGTCATCCTCAAGCTGCTTGATAAGCGCCTTGCTGTTCATGGTGGTTACTATAACCACTAACCACAAAAGAGGTCAATAGGGCCCTGTCAATGTCCACAACTTCCGTAGGGTTGACACACAGACTTACCGTGCCCACGCATTTCGTTCACCCATTGACACACTTGCTACACGTGGTTCCTGGCAACTTAAGAGTTCTCCACAAACTCCCGCCCCAGATGCATATACTGTCCCGAATGGCACTAGTTTAGGCGATTTCAGCTCATGTTTCAGCGACGACAGGAACCGGAATTTTCCCTGTCGTTCTTTGAGGTATGACACGTAGGGCATACAGAATTTGACTGTTTCATCCCCTCACTCGGCCTTCGGCCACCCTCTCCCTGAGGGCGAGGGAAGATAAAAGGCTCCCTCTCCTTCAGGGAGAGGGTTGGGGTGAGGGGAGTACGAACGTTGCCATTCCTTAGCCTGAAAACACTGATAGTTACAGGTTATTTCTCATTCAAAAAACCTTACACTACTGCCATTCTATACTGTCCCCAGACCTCCAGAAAGAAACGCGGCTAACCAGAAGTATCACAGTAAACGCAAAAGGGGCGCTACTCGACATGAGTGGCGCCCCTTTTTTTGTTTGTTGAGTACAACAGAATCTTCAGTGCTCGCGGGAATCCCTCCCCGCGAAATCACCACGAATATGGCAGCTTGCCGTTGATGATGATGGTCTTATGGGTGACGGTGACATACCCCCCAGAAGTAAGCTCCTTTAGAACTCGACTGACCATTTCCCGGGAAGAACCGACCATGTTGGCAATATCCTGGTGGGTCAATTTTTCTTCAATTACCTGGGCGCCATCGCAAGGCCGGGATAGGTTGGTGAAAAGCCGCGCCACTCTGCCATAAACGTCCAACAGGGCCAAGCTCTCGATCTTTTTGTTGGCCTCCCGCAGTCGCTCCATGGATTTCCGCAATAAGGCGATGACGACATCGGGGTTATCCTTGACCACTTTGCGGAAGTCATCCTTCTGCAAAACCAGCACTTCGCAAGCTTCACGAGTAACCACACAGGCCGAGCGCGAAGCCCCATCAGCCATGGCCGTCATCTCACCGAAGTATTCCCCGGGGCCAAGGAGCGCGAGAATGATTTCTTTACCATACTCATCAACAATGGCTACTTTAAGCCGCCCTTTACAGATCATATACAGCGAGTCGGAAGTATCACCCTCACTAAGAATAATAGTATTTTTGGGATAGGATTTTTTCCGCGCGGCCTGCAGCAGGAGTTGCCGTTCACTCGCATTTAGCCCAGAAAATAACGGATTTTTCTCGAAAAAATCATCCATAATCATTTCACATCTAGTTTATTTGTTTTTCTTATATCCAATACTGGCACTGTTGCGTATTTGGCAAACAAAGTCAAGACATCGGGGAGTGCCCTGCAATCTTCAAAACCGTATGAACCAGCGCCATTCATGGATGTCCCTAATTACTTATCAGAAGCTCAAACTCCTTTGACACGATTGCATTGCTATTAAAGGTGCGTTCTCTCGACCAGCCTGTAGGAGCGGGCTATGCCCGCGAATTTCAAATGACCAATCGCGACAATCGCGGGCATGGCCCGCTCCTACAACCATAACGGCAGGGTCGGTGATTTCTGGCCACATGCTTGTTTTGGACATGACTATGGGTAAACACCGGGTGGCCACGAAAAACTCCGACATTCCCAAACCTGTTTGTAGGAGCGGGCCATGCCCGCGAAAAACTCATGACCGCTAACAACCGCCATAATCGCTGTGAATTTAGTTGACCTGCACAGCAAACCGAACCAATCTAGACAGCATGAAGAGCAGCACCCAAAAAATCTTCGCCATCGGCGACATTCACGGCAGTTTCGCCAAACTGCGCGACCTGCTTGACCGGCTGCCCTACCAGCCCGGCCGCGACCGCCTGGTG
>Ga0334722_10001968_pt1 | contig 24107 bp, 21 predicted proteins | sample C3_bottom_MG_FD_207210 | JGI IMG/M metagenome (GOLD analysis project Ga0334722, IMG submission 207210) | Sediment microbial communities from Yellowstone Lake, YNP, Wyoming, USA - C3_bottom | ecosystem: Environmental > Aquatic > Freshwater > Lake > Sediment | place: USA: Wyoming | collected... | reverse complement strand
GCTTGAGATCCATTCTCCTGCGTCGCCTGTTTTTGCCGCCCAATAAGTTTTAATACTTTCATCAACAGCATAGTTGGGGGCATAGCCCTGAAGGGAAGATGAGACCTGAACCGGTTTATTGTAATTGAGAAGCATCCATCCTGTGAATCTGCTTTTGAGATGGTCTTCAACGCCATCCGGGAGATACTGTGGGTAATCGCCAAAGGATGTGTTGCAGTACATGATGTTGTCTTTATCAAATCCTGCGGGCCATATCCCAAGCCTTCTTTCAAAGCTGTTTTTTACGGAGATCGATATTGTGCTGATGTGCCAGTAGTTATTCCACTTATCCTGGTATGTTGCTCCATGTCCAGCTCCCCTTGCAAAACCGCCTGGTTTGTAAGAAAGCGGCATTGACTGGTGAACGAAGTTTCCCAATGGATGATCAGAAACAGCGACACCGTCAGCATAACCGCTGATTTCAGTTCCCGGAGCCCCGTACTGCAAAAAATATTTTCCATTGTGTTTTGTCATCCAGGCACCCTCAATAAAAGGATTGAGGAAGGTATTATCGGAGTATTCTCCGAAGCGCTGCCATCCGTATTTTTCAAAATTCAGCAGCAACAGCTCTTTCCTGGTGCCTATAGGGGTGAATGTTTTTCTGTTTATTTCTATGCCATAAATTGGATATGAATTGCTGCTGCCATTATACATATATAGTTTTCCATCGTCATCAGTGAAAAAATCAGGATCCCAGCCACCAATAGAAAAGGCATCAACGGCTTCCTTCCAGTCATCAACTTTAGGATTTGTACTCATCCAGATGGGGAAGTTAGACGAATAGGTTGAGCCGAAGACCAGGAGTGTATCACCCTGTACCCAAACAGCTGGAGCACAGAGGTCATCATATACTTTATGATAAGGCTTCAGAAAAGACCTTGGAACAAAATTCCAGTGATTCATATCGCTGCTCCACCAGTAGCCCCATTGATTGGTTGAAAAGAGATAATAATCACCTTTAAACATCACTATAACAGGATCAGCAGTTGCCCTGTGCTTGCCTGCTACTGTAAAATTCGGAATAGGACAATAGCCATAATCCAAATTAATAGGATTGCAGAAAGTCTTTTGCCCTTCCATTCGCAGGAATAAAAATGAAAACAGAAAGACTAAAGAAATAATGCGGATCTTCTTCATATTATAAAATTAAGTTCCAGTTCTTTTTAATTAAGAAATACTTATGAAATTGTAGGCAGTGTGACCGTAAAAGTCGATCCTTTTCCGAGCCTGCTGCTCACTGTTACGTCACCGCCATGAGCCACGGCAATTTTTTTAACATAGTAAAGACCTAATCCGAGTCCCTTGAATTTGTGAATATTCCCGGTTGTGGCTCTGTAAAATTTATCGAAAACATGTTTCTGGTCGATTTTATTAATACCTATTCCATTGTCTGAAACCTTTATGCAGATACTGTTCTCGGTTTTAAATCCTTCGATATCTATCTCTGGTTTCTTATCTGAGTATTTTACAGCATTCGACAGCAGGTTATTAAGCAGGGTTGTGAAATAGACTACATCGAGGTCAACTTTTGCCCCGCTGAAATTATATTTTTTGTATATCTCAGCGCTATTTCCTCCGCCGTGTTTAAAACTGTCAACAACATCATTCATTATCTCCTCTATCTCCACTGTTTTTTTATCGAGCTGGAACTGGGTCCTTTCCCACATGCTTATTTCCAGGATCATATTTATCAGCTGATTCAGATGAACACTCTGTTTCCCTATCAGTTTTGCAGTTTCCAGTATTTTTGAATCATCAGACCTGATCTGCGGCATCTCAAGTGTCTTCCCGGCAACAGTAATAGTTGACAGAGGAGTCTTTAACTCATGAGTCATATTATTAATGAAATCGGTTTTAAGGTCGGAGAGCCTTCTTTCTTCTATCAGATTCCGGTAGGTGATCATAAACATGATTCCAACCAGCAGAATACTTAGGATGCTTAATCCCAGGGATCCTGACATCTCCTTCAGGATAGCCTTTTGTTTGTCTGCAAAATCTATATAATAGTCAAAGTGCAGCCAATAATTGTTTCCTACCAGGATTGGCGCTGTGACAAGGATCCGTGAACTGGCCATTTCAGCCGCTGTGGGTCTTCTTCCTCTATCGCCTGCCTTCCGGCTCGTATAACCTTCCCTCTGATAGACCAGAATTGTATCTTTGTCTATCAGCTCCACTTTATTGAGATTAATCGTATACTTGAAATTTCTATCGACACCGTGGCTCTCGAAGTATGAGGAAAGCATATCTGAGAGATCCTGTTCTTTATTAACGGCAACAGAGAAGTAATCGAAAATATCCTTTTTCTTTGAATCTATCTGACCAGGATCCTTTAATGCCTGTAAATCTTTAATAGCCTTTCCGGAGTACTCATCAAGAATTATTCTTACAGTGTCAAAACCGTCTGTTCCCATCCCGCTTCTTATAGATCCCCATGCCTCCCTTGACCATATAGTATACCTGATGGCAAATGATTCGTTTTTCTGTTTATAGATTCCAACTATAATAAAGATTTGTACAGATATAAGAATCAGTATAGATGCGACTCCAATGAACAGAACTGTATTCTTGTTTTTCATCATCTTTTTTTACTTTCTCAAATTTATTCAATTTATTGATACCCCGTTATGGTTGGCAAAACATTAACCCTGCGTTAACCCACTGTTAACAAAGAACTGTGTTTCATGGCTGTATCTTTACATCGTCTAACTAATAAAACAGGGCAGTCATGAAAAAGTACAGTTTATTTTTAACAGTTATTTTCCTGATCTTAATCGGTTCTTCTTTTCAGCAGTTAGCTGCACAGGAAAAGAGCAAGGTAGATGCGGAAAAGGATGCAAAGATTCAGCAGGCCATTGATGCTCAGAAAAAAGCCATGGCAGAGCAGAAGAAAGCTATGTACGATTCTCAGCAGAATCTGAGAAAGAAGCAGATTGAAATTGAATACACATCAGATTCTCTTTCGAATGATCTGGAGAATGCTGACAGGGACAGGGCAAAGATCTTTATGACCATGCCGAGAGGCGACAGGTCATTCGACTTTGATAATCAGTTTGTATTTGCAGGTCAGGATATGGGAAACTGGTATGGTCATTCTATGGGCGATGCGGAAAAAACTACCTGGGATTTTTCGAAAAGTGTGAAGGACAACACCTTCTCGAGAGATTATACATTTGATGTTGATAAAACATCCAAATCAGTAGTAATGTCGGTGATGGGCGATTGCAAAACGGGGGAGATACGTATAAAGATAATTATGCCAAACGGGAAAAACTATTCAGATATACTGATCGATGCATCGGGTAACCTCAACTGGAGAAAATCGTTTAACATTTCTGAGAATGAAAATCAGGATAAGACAGGTGACTGGAAATTCCAGATCTCATCATCCAAGGCGACAGGCTTTTTCAAGATTTCGCTTCAGGCATTTTAGTTTTTATTCCTCATAGTCATGGGACCGGAGTGGTTAACCGGTCCCATTTTTTATTTTATTCCGGCAGTTCTTGCTTTGCTCCCAAACTCCGATTCCTTTATAACTTATATTATTTTATTTGCTACAATTAAACCATTTGTTCTGATATATGTTAATTTTGTACCCATTGATCACTTTTCCGGATAATGAGAAGAATATTTTATTTGCTTATACCATTATTTTTAACCTCCTGCCATAATAATGCTGCAGATACCGGGAACAAAATAATAACAGTAAGTATTGCCCCTTTCAGTTACTTCGTTGAACAGATAGCAGGGAATGATTTTACAGTTAATGTAATGGTACCTGTAGGCGCGGATCCCCATACCTATGAGCCATTCCCCGACCAGATAATCAAACTCAGAAAATCTGTTGGCTATATAAGCAATGGCTACCTGGGTTTCGAGATGAACTGGCTCGACAGATTTTATGATACAAATCAGACAATGAAAAGGCTAAATCTGGGAGAAAGTATAGTCCCTCTAGCATCTGAGCATCACCATGAAGGAGGTCATATTGAAGGCGCTGATCCGCATTACTGGGTATCGCCAAAATGTGCACTGGCAATGGCTTCCTCTGTGAAAGCATTCCTCTGTGAACTTAATCCTGCAGGGAAGCAGAAGTATGAGGCAAATTGCAATATTCTTAATTCCAAAATCAGAGAACTTGACAGCCTGGCCGGAAAACTCTTTTCCTCTGATCAGGTAAAATCTTTCATGATCTATCATCCTAACCTGGCTTATGTTGCCAGGGATTACGGCCTGGAGGAAATTCCGGTAGAATTTGAGGGGAAGGAACCATCTCCTTCTAGGATGAAAGACCTGATAGACCGGGCGAGAAAAGAAAAGCTGAAAATCATTTTCGTTCAGGTAGAATATGATAAGAAAAATGCAAAGGCAATTGCAGGAGAAACAGGTGCCCGTGTTGTCTCAATTGATCCATTGTCAGCTGACTGGTTCAAATCGACGAAAGATATTATCAATGCCATTCATGAAAGTCTAACCGAAAGTTCAAAATAGAAGAAACAGATGGCATATTTATTTGAAATGAATTCGTTATCAGCTTCTTATGGTGCAAATGTTGTCATCCATGATGTTAACTTCACTGTTAATGAGAATGATTTCATAGGTGTCATCGGACCTAACGGAGGCGGAAAGACAACCCTTCTTAAAGTTATTCTGGGATTGCTTAAACCTGCGCAAGGGAGAATTGTGTTCAACGAAGAACTTCTGAACGGGAAAAGCATTGGCTATCTTCCGCAGATGTCGACAGGAGATGTGAATTATCCTGTAACTGTGCGGGATATTATTTTATCAGGACTCATGATCAGAAAGAGCATCTTCTCAGGAATGTCAGTTTCTGATAAGCTTAAAGCGGATAAAGTGATTGATGAACTTGGCCTGAATGGAATGTCAAAGTCAACATTGAATGAGCTTTCGGGAGGACAGATGCAAAGAGTGTTTCTCGGCAGAGCTATCATTGGAGACCCAAGGTTACTCCTTCTCGATGAACCCGGTAATTTTGTTGATACTACTTTTGAAAATGACTTTTATGAGAAGCTGAAAGATCTTAATAAACGGATGGCAATATTAATGGTTTCCCATGATATCGGAACAATTTCCGCACATATCAAATCTTTTGCCTGTGTAAACAGGAGCCTGCATTACCATCCTTCATCTGAAATCACAAATGAAGACCTTCTGGCATACGGATGCCCGATTCAGCTTGTTACCCATGGCGATGTTCCTCATACAGTACTTAAATACCATAGAAGTGGAGAGTAGTATTTTTCAATACGGATTTTTAGTAAAGGGACTTCTTGGAGCCATCTTTGCAAGTATTACCGCCGGGCTGGCCGGGACTTATGTCGTTTCAAAAAGGATGGTATTCCTGAGTGGAGGCATTACCCATGCTTCGTTCGGAGGGATAGGAATTGGTTATTTTCTGGGGATCAACCCAGTAATCGGAGCGGCTGTTTTTGGAATTTTGTCGGCTCTCGGAGTGGAGTATCTGTCGGTCAGGCAAAAGATCAGAGAGGATTCGGCAATCGGCATATTATGGGCATTCGGAATGGCAATAGGTATTATTTTCATCTATCTGACACCGGGTTACACCCCGAATCTCATGAGTTACCTTTTTGGTAGTATCCTTACAGTGTCGCATGCCGATATTGTTGCACTTGGAATCATGTCAGTTATTCTGATCCTCTATTTCGGTATATTCTACAGAACTATACTTTATATCTCATTTGATGAGGTTTTTGCCAGAACATACTCTTCTTATGTTGATGTTTTTAAATACATCACCACTTCACTCATCGCTCTTACAATCGTTCTCAATATCCGCATGGCAGGGGTAGTGCTGGTGATTTCGTTGCTTACCATTCCGCCAAATATTGCCATGTTATTTACCCGGGTTTATTTTAAAATTGTTATATGGTCGATAATAGCGGGTTTTATTGGCACCTCTGCAGGCTATGCAATTTCATATTTTGCAGGGATACCTGTCGGGGCTACAATTATTTTCACACTGGTAATAATATGGGTTCTGGCAAAGATGGCAAGCCTGCTGATTATGAAGTTATCAAGGTGAGATATGAATCATATCAATAATATAGTAAGTATTTAAAATAATTATAATTCTCGAATACAATGGACTACGATCTGATAATTATTGGCAGCGGACCCGGTGGGTATGTTGCAGCCATCAGGGCATCGCAACTGAAAATGAAGGTTGCAGTTGTTGAAAAAGCCGAAATAGGAGGAATTTGCCTCAATTGGGGCTGTATACCTACTAAATCCCTTCTGAAGAGCGCCCAGGTTTTTGAATATCTCACCCATGCTTCAGATTATGGAATTACCATTTCAGGTGAGGTGAAACCCGATTTCAGCGCAATCGTATCAAGAAGCAGGAGTGTGGCGAATGGCATGAGCAAAGGTGTGCAGTTCCTCTTTAAAAAGAATAACATTGAACATATAAATGGATTTGGGCGACTGGCAGGAAAGGATACTGTTGAGGTAACTGATCCGGAAGGAAATAAGAAAAGTTATTCCGCCACGAATATTATAATAGCTACCGGAGCAAGATCGAAGGAATTGCCAAATCTCAAGCAGGATGGGAAGAAGATCATAGGGTACAGAGAAGCAATGACACTCGATAAGTTACCTGGATCGATTGTAGTTGTTGGTTCCGGTGCAATTGGAAGTGAGTTTGCTAATTTTTACCAGTCTCTTGGAACGCAGGTTACTCTTATTGAATTTCTGCCAAGGATAGTTCCGGTTGAAGATGAGGAGGTGTCGAAGCAACTCGAGCGTTCATTTAAAAAAATGAAGATGAGAGTAATGACTGACTCATCAGTTGAAGAAGTCGATACAACAGGAGAGAAGTGCAAGGTGACAATAAAAGCACCTAAAGGACCAGAGGTAATTGAGGCAGATATAGTTCTTTCTGCAGTGGGGATTACCACAAACATTGAAGGAATCGGACTTGAAGAATCGGGTGTCAGAACTGAAAAGGGGAAAGTTGTTGTGGATGATTTTTACAGAACCTCGGTTCCGGGTATTTTCGCAATCGGTGATATAGTTCATGGTCCTGCACTGGCACATGTTGCTTCAGCCGAGGGCATAATCTGCGTTGAGAAAATTGCAGGTGTGGACACAGAACCTCTTGATTATAAGAATATACCAGGTTGCACTTATACAACTCCAGAGATAGCTTCCTGCGGACTTACTGAAGCTGCTGCAAAAGAGGCAGGTTATGATATAAAGGTAGGAAAGTTTCCTTTTACAGCCTCAGGTAAAGCAAGTGCTGCAGGTGCCAAGGAGGGCTTTGTTAAGCTCATTTTTGATGCTGCTTACGGTGAATTGCTTGGTGCTCACATGATAGGTGCCAATGTTACCGAGATGATCGCTGAGATTGTTGTTGCAAGGAAACTTGAGACTACCGCTCATGAAATCATTAAAGCAGTGCATCCGCATCCAACCATGTCAGAGGCAATAATGGAGGCTGCAGCTGCTGCGTATGGAGAGGTGATACACCTGTAGTCAGATACAGTCTGTCGCATATTTTACATTTGTACTGCCAGTCTGATGAAGACAGATAGCACTGGTTGTAAATGGTGCTGTCCAGACACAGACTTTCGCAAGCGAGGGCATTTTCTGGATTGAGAAATCCAACAGAGATGTATTATGTCTTATATCCAGTGAGGTAAACAGGTTGCTGTATTCAGATTGATAAGAGCTCTCAGGAAGCTGTTATCAGGAATGCTGACTTTTGGTTCCTCGTCTTTCTTACACTGGCATAGTAACACTAATATCAGAAGAAATGCAATAGCTTTCATGATCTTTTTTATTATTAATAGGTTCAATGTATTCCAGCTGCTCGGTTGCAATTCGTGCCATCTAACCACACTGGTTTTATACTCATGCTCTTTTGAGGTGGTGTTTGTAAGGATTGTTTCGCTGTGGTCGCAAGGATCTGTCCATATATAATAAATCTGGCAGTTAATTAAGTGAATCTTGGTTTCCAAGAAATGAGTAAATTTGATAGTCTGCTACTTTGGCACGAATAATATCTCCTTCGCATGAGAAATTTTGTTAAAAATCTGAGTTTAGTTTGCCTTATAGCTCTTGGCATTCTCAATAGCTGTAAGCCGGATGAAACTTATCCTGTTCTTTCAACGACCGATGTAACTAGCATCACAGGAACTTCCTGTATCTCTGGTGGAACAATAATGAAGGAAGGATATTACCCGGTTATTAACCGTGGGGTTTGCTGGAGCAAACATTCTTATCCAAATATTACAGACAACATAACTTCAGATGGCACCGGAAAAGGAACATTTGTCAGTAATATTACCGGATTGAAAACTTCAACTGCATATTATTTAAGAGCATACGCAACAGATAAAGGTGGTACGGGTTATGGGAATGAAGTCAGTTTTACTACTTCGGATTATTGAATGATTTCTAATATGATGAAGATATAGTAACTTCAAAGCGGAGCATTTCAAAAAAATGTATTTGAGTCGAAGAAGCTTAAATTGGCTTTTTGGATAACAACTTATAGCTGCCACCTATTTCCCTCTCGTCACGCAACCTTTTTTAAAATTAATGCATCAATCTTTAACCAAATACTGGCTTTTAAGATAATTATTTTATATTTTTATGTTCTCATTAAGGCAAAAACCTTGTCGGAGGATAAAAAAATAATAAAAGGTTGTCTCGCCGGTAACAGGAGAGATCAGGAGCTTCTCTACAGGAGGCACGCGTCTAAGTTGTACGCCGTGTGTCTTCAGTATTCAGGCAATGATGAGGAAGCCAGGGATATTCTGCAGGAGGGATTCATCAAGATTTTTGAAAATCTTGAAAACTATAAGCATGAAGGTTCTTTCGAGGGATGGATGCGCCGGATAACTGTTAATACTGCGCTTGAAAAATTCAGAAGCAGGCATAATCTTTACCGCGTTGATGATATTGATGCTATAAAGGAACCTGATGCTGAGCCGGATAATGAGGATTATGCCGGTCTGGAGGCTAACGATCTGATAGAAATAATCAGAGAGCTGCCTACAAAATACAGAATGGTATTTAACCTGTATGCAATAGAAGGATATTCCCATAAAGAGATCAGTAAAATGGTTAATATTTCTGAAGGGACATCAAAATCAAATCTTTCCCGCGCAAGGGTAATCCTGCAAAGAAGAGTCGGGTCATATACAGGTATTAAGAAGAAAGCAGTAAATGAGTGAAAAAGGAGCAAATATTGACCTTCTCTTCAGAAACGGATTAAAGGATTATGAAGTTCTGCCGCCGCCTGATGTCTGGAATGGCATCAGTCCGTCAATTAAGGTAAAAGCACGTCCGGTTATATTTTTAAGGGTTGCGGCAATGATAGCAATCCTGGTGACTATCGGCTTCTTTACTTACCGGTGGAGCAATGAGATCTCAAAAACTCCGGCTTCTGTCTTATCCTTTAATGTTGCCGAACCTGTTCCCTTATTCTTATCCCCTGCTGAACGGCCTCAATTTACAGCGAAAAATAATGTGATCAACGAAACGGAAATCGTGTCTTCAAATAGTAATGAGATAACCGATCAGTCTGTTGCTGAAATGCCTCCCAGCGAGAAACCTGCTCTATTACAGGTATCGGAAATAAAGAATTCAAAGATGCTTTCAGTGGTAAACCAAAAATCCAGGAGAAGCTTATTGTTTTCTTCACTGAGTCCGGCAAATTCCGGTTCGGAAAGCATAGCTTATTCTGATTATCAATACTTACCAGCACTTCCTGATAATACACCGGCTAAAAAGACCGACCGTTGGTCTATTGCCGCTATGGCTTCACCAACATATTATTCGAGAATAACTTCAGGCAGTGATGATCTTTCAAACCAGCTGATATCTTCAGAGGAACCCTTATTCTCATATTCCGGCGGTTTGTCATTTTCTTACAAGATCTCCAGGAGATTTACCATCCAGTCAGGACTTTATTATTCATCTCTGGGTCAGAAAATTGATGGAATAAATTCTTTCAGCGGTTTCGGACAATACAATTCATCAAAAGGAGACCATAGCTTTGAGGTACTTACTGCGAACGGAACTGTCTTTACAAGCAATCCTGATGTCTTTTTGTCCTCAAATGCATCCTCAAGAATTGTTACCGATTATACAACTGATGTCTTTGATCCTAAGAAAGCCAGCCTTCAGCCGGTAAATACCTCCCTGAACCAGAACTTCAGTTATCTTGAGTTTCCGGTTGTCATAAAGTATAAAATTATTGACAAAACCATTGGTATTAACCTTCTCGGAGGATTTTCGTACAACCTTCTTGTAAATAATTCAGTAACAACCACTCTTAACGGTAGTCTTTACCCTGTTGGAGATACAAAAGGATTAAATCCGTTATCCTTAAGCAGTTCATTTGGTATGGGCATGGAATACAATATCTCCGGCAAACTATCTCTTAATCTCGAACCTACTTTCAGATATTATCTCAATCCTTTCAGTGTTACAACAGGTTCATATATTCACCCGTACTCATTCGGAATATTCTCGGGAGTATCTTATAAATTCTAGGCTGATCTAAAACAATTTTTTTAGCTGTCTGTCATTCCTTTAAATCAGCCACTCACTCAGAACTTTCACCGCTTATTAATTTACCATATCTGAAATTATTTTTCAGGTGCAAAAATGTTACCTTTGCACTTTGTTTTTAAAGGCCTGTGTAATTATGATAAATTCAAATAGGAAAACGTTACTTACTGCCTTTATTCTTACGGGTACAATTTTAATTTTACTGTTTGTTGCCCCGAGCTTTAAAGGATTTAGCAGTAGTCCCGACAAGGGGAAGAATCAGGTGTTGGATACGATTTATAATATCAGGACCTTTGATTTGCCCGCCAATATTACCTTCGCAGGGGAAAAAATGCCTCTCGATAATTTTGATACAAAGGAAAGTCTTCAGCGTGAGTTGCTTATCAGCGCTTACAGGCACTCTTCAACTATGTTGATTATAATGAGAGCTCATCGGTATCTCCCTATGATCGAAAAAATACTGAAGAAGAACAATATCCCTGAAGATTTTAAATATCTGGTTGCCGCGGAGAGTGATTACAGCAATGTGGTTTCACCTGCCGGCGCAACAGGTTTCTGGCAGATAATGCCCGAGACTGGACGGGAAAATGGAATGGAGATAAACACCGTCGTTGATGAGAGATATGATGTTGAAAAATCAACTCAGTTTGCCTGTGATTTTTTTAAAAAGTCATATGAGAAATATGGTAACTGGACGCTTGCTGCTGCTTCATATAACGGTGGGAGAGGCGCAGTGGATGATCAGATAGAGATTCAGCATCAGAAAAACTATTATGATCTGCTGTTGAGCGAGGAGACAGCCCGTTATATTTTCAGGGCAGTAGCATATAAGCTTATCATAACCGACCCTGATAAATATGGATTCAGGCTTACCGAGAAAGATCTTTTTCGCGAATTGAAGTATCGTGAAGTGAAGGTAGATACCGTTGTGACAGATTTTACTGCATTTGCACAAAAATTCGGTACAAACTATAAGATACTGAAGCTTCTGAATCCATGGCTTCGAAAGCCTTACCTTACTCCTAAAACAAATAAGGAATATCTGATCAAAATCCCTTCAGAGGGAATGAGAAATATCGAGAACACTGAAGCAGGCAACTGACCTTTTGATTAAGGAGATGTCAAATGAAAGATGAGATTAAAGTCCTTGGCGCAAGGGTTCATAACTTACAGAATATTGATGTTACAATTCCCCGCAACAGCCTTGTGGTAATTACCGGACTGAGCGGAAGCGGGAAATCATCGCTGGCCTTCGATACTATATATGCGGAAGGCCAGAGGCGATATATGGAGACCCTGTCGGCTTATGCCCGCCAGTTCCTTGGAGGCATGGAACGTCCTGATGTGGATAAGATAACAGGATTAAGCCCGGTGATATCAATTGAACAGAAGACCACAAATAAAAACCCGCGATCAACAGTAGGAACTATTACCGAGATATATGATTTTTTCAGATTGTTGTTCGCCAGGGCCTCCGATGCTTATTCCTATGCGTCGGGAGAAAAAATGGTTAAATATTCCGACGACCAGATCCTTGAACTTGTCAAAAAGCGTTTTAACGGTGAGAAGGTTTATTTCCTTGCCCCTCTGGTAAAAGGAAGAAAAGGCCATTACAAAGAGCTTTTCGAACAACTCAGAAGAAAGGGTTTCCTGCATGTACGTATAAATAGCGAGATAAAAGAGCTTGTTCCGGGTATGAAACTCGACAGATACAAGACTCACTTTATTGAACTTGTTGTAGATAAATTCAAGATCGGAGATACATCTGACAAGCGGCTCAATGATTCCATACTTCTCTCTCTCGATCAGGGCGAAGGGGTCATGATGGTCCTTGAGAGCAAAAGCGATGAACCCAGGTTTTTCAGCCGTCACCTGATGTGCCCCGTGACCGGAATATCCTATAATGAACCGGCACCACATACCTTTTCATTCAACTCACCACAGGGAGCATGTCCTCATTGTAATGGACTTGGAGAAATCTCAAGCATTGATGAGGAGAAACTCATTCCCGATACTGAGCTTAGTATCAGGAAAGGAGGTATTGAACCTTTAGGCAAATATAAAAATACCTGGATCTTCTGGCAGATTGAAGCTATAGCTGAGAAAAACGGATTCACTCTCGACACTCCTATTAAAGATATCCCGGCTGATGCGCTGAATAAGATACTCTATGGCTCTGACGAGGTGCTGAAGCTTTCAAATACCCCTCTGGGGATGACTTCCAACTACTTTCTTACCTTTGAAGGAGTGGTTAACTTTGTTGGAAACATTGAAACGATAAACGGGAAGAAAAGCGGATCCAAAATAAAAGAGCAATACGTTCAGTATATGGTCTGTCCGGAATGCCAGGGCACAAGACTGAAGAAAGAATCTCTCTATTTCAGAATAGCAGATAAGAACATTGGTGAGCTCTCAGCTATGGATATCAAGGAATTATCCGGCTTTTTGTCGAATATTGAGGAGAAGCTTACAAATAAACAGAAACAGATTGCATCCGAGATTCTGAAAGAGATAAGAACACGGTTAGGATTCCTTCTGGAAGTTGGACTGGAATATCTTTCAATGAACAGAGGAGCCAGAACCCTTTCGGGAGGTGAAAGTCAAAGGATCAGGCTGGCTACCCAGATAGGTTCAAAGCTGGTTAATGTACTTTATATTCTTGATGAACCGAGTATCGGGTTGCATCAGAGAGATAACAGACGGTTAATCGCGGCTCTTAAACAGCTGAGGGATGCAGGAAATTCCGTGATCGTTGTGGAACACGACAGAGAGATGATACTCTCTGCTGATCATGTAATTGATATGGGCCCCGGCGCCGGACGTTTCGGAGGTCTGGTGGTAGCATACGGCAATCCGGCCCAGCTGATGAAAAAGGATACCATTACTTCATCATATCTCAATAATAAAAAGAAATTCAATATTCCTGAAATAAGAAGAGAAGGCAATGGAAGGTTTCTGAAACTGCTGGGAGCATCAGGCCATAATCTTAATGATGTTGATGCAGTTATTCCATTGGGAACGCTGACCTGCATAACCGGTGTCTCAGGGAGCGGAAAGTCATCACTAATAAATCAGACACTTCATCCTGCACTTGCGAAAAAATTCCATAATTCGGGTAAATCCGCCTTGCCCTACAGGGAGATTGAAGGTATTGAGAATCTCGATAAGGTAATTGAAGTCAGCCAGTCACCAATCGGAAAAACACCGCGCTCAAATCCGGCCACCTATACCGGTGTCTTTACTGATATCCGAAAACTCTTTGAACAAACCACTGAAGCTAAAATACGCGGGTTCGGAGCTGGCAGGTTCTCTTTCAATGTGAAGGGCGGCCGTTGTGAAGCTTGTGAGGGTGCAGGGATGAAAACAATAGAAATGAATTTCCTTCCGGATGTTTATGTCCATTGTACTGAATGCAACGGGAAAAGATATAATCGCGAAACGCTTGAGGTCAAGTATAAGGGTATGTCAATAAGCGATGTGCTCGATATGACCATTAATATTGCTGTGGAATTCTTCCAGAATGTGCCATCTATATATCATAAAATCAAAACTCTCCAGGATGTTGGTCTGGGATACATTAAACTTGGACAGCAATCCACAACACTCTCGGGAGGAGAGGCTCAGCGTGTTAAGCTTGCAGCAGAGCTTGCCAGAAAGGATACAGGGAAAACACTTTATATCCTGGATGAACCGACAACCGGTTTGCATTTCGAGGATGTCAGGGTTCTTCTGGATGTTTTGAATAAGCTCGTTGACAGGGGAAATACTGTCATCGTAATTGAACATAATCTTGATGTTGTGAAGATGGCCGATTATGTCATCGATCTTGGAAAAGAGGGTGGCAGATCAGGCGGCAATATCCTTTTCTCGGGATCGCCTGAAGAACTTGCTGAATGTTCGGAAAGTTATACAGGGAAATACCTTAAAGAAGAACTTCAGGCATCATAATTTAATTATATTTGAGCCTCTGAACACTTATTAACCCAATATGGAGAAACCTGCTGATCTTATTAAAGATGCCTTTGAACAAAAGACATGGCATGAAATTCACACCACTGATTCATGGCGAGTATTTAAAATTATTTCTGAACTGGTTGAAGGTTTTGAGAAACTTGCCAGGATTGGCCCATGCGTCTCTGTATTTGGTTCAGCCCGTACCGCTCCGGGCAGTAAATTCTATAATCTGGCTGAGGATATAGCTTACAAACTTACAGAGAATGGCTATGGAGTGATAACAGGAGGCGGACCAGGTATTATGGAAGCTGCTAATAAAGGAGCTTCGAGAGGTAAAGGCAAATCAGTAGGAATAAATATTGATCTCCCGTTTGAACAGCATCCTAACCCTTATATCGATTCTGACAAACTGATCACTTTTGATCATTTCTTTGTAAGAAAAGTTATGTTTATGAAGTATGCCCAGGGATTTGTTGTGCTTCCCGGTGGTTTCGGAACATTCGATGAACTTTTTGAAGCAATAACACTGATACAGACACGTAAGATCGGCAAATTCCCGATTGTCCTGGTAGGCAGGAAATACTGGGGTGGATTGATTGACTGGATAAAGGATGAAATGCTAGCAGAGGAGCATAATATTAAAGCTGATGATCTTAATCTCTTTACTCTGGTCGATACCTCAGAGGAAGCAGTCGATTGCATAGTAAAATTTTACTCAAGGTACCTTCTCAGCCCGAACTTCTGATAATTTCATGATATCGGGGTCAGATGAATTTCAGAACTGAATTCTATACCTTTCTCATACGGTCCATTTCCCTTGATGCATCCTTGCGTTTAAGGGTTTCTCTTTTATCGTATTCCTTCTTGCCTTTAGCGATAGCTATTTCAGCTTTAGCAAAGCCTCTGTCGTTGAAAAATACTTTTATTACTATAATGGTTAATCCGCTTTCCTTGATCTTCCTTTCTATCTTACTGAGTTCCCTGGAGGTAAGAAGCAGCTTCCTCTCTCTCATCGGATCATGATTATTCAGATTACCCCACCAGTATTCTGATATATGCATACCCTTAATGAAAAGCTCTCCATTATTAAAGAAGCAGTAGGAGTCTGAAAGGGTAGCCTTCCCAAGCCTGATAGATTTGATCTCAGTTCCTGAAAGAACAATTCCGGCTACAAACTTTTCAAGGAACTCATAATCATGAGAAGCCTTCTTGTTTTTGATTACGATATTTCCCTTGTTGCCTTTCATTAAGTATAATTAAGAAAAAATGCCATAATAAATATTGTGGAAAAGTCTGGTTAACAGGAAATTTGAAACAATATAGATACCAACGAATGATATAAAGGCAGCTAACATCAGAGGCGCCTTCCTGTCTGCCGGAGGATTAATCAATTTTTCAAGCCCTGTCCAGAAAATATAAAGTCCGAAAAAGGACAATACATTTATGAAAAGAAGTGATTCAAAAAAGCGGCTGAATATCTGGCATAAAAGTAGGGGAGTTAATGAATAAACAATCAGCCTGAATGAATTTGCAAAACTAATTGTCAGATTAAACTGTTTTGTTATTCTCCTCAATAACAACGCTGAAGCATATGCCGTGAAATAGAAAACAATAAAACATCTCACACCCTCTAAAACAGAGTAGGCAGCAGATAATTTTGTGTTTGTGAATAAAAGTGAACCTGCAATAGTTGAAACCGAGATGAGGATTAGAAGAGGGACTAAAAAACTGTTTCTTATAGCAATGATGGATTTGTTCTGCGAATAAATTGTATCCCAGGCTTTTACCGGATTTGTTAAAATCTCCTTCAATATAAAATCAGAATTACCGCTGCCCATATAAAATCAAGTTAGAATGCCGGGCAAAATTAAATAATTTTATGGTATATTGCTTTATATTCAGAAATCATATAGAAAGTGATTACTGCCCTGCCTTCATTATATGATATTTTAGTGGTTACCGGACCAACTGCTTCAGGTAAAACTTCCCTGGCTGCAGCAGTTGCCTTCAGGCTTGGCGGTGAGATAATAAGTGCAGATTCGAGGCAGGTATACAGGGGCATGAATCTGGGAACTGGAAAAGACTATGATGATTATATTGTTGATGGAACTCACATTCCTTATCATCTGATCGATATTGCGGATCCCGGGTATAAATACAATGTATTTGAGTTCCAGCGTGATTTTAAAAGCATCTATTCTGACCTCAGGAAGCGGAAGGTTTTTCCTATAGTGTGCGGTGGTTCAGGTATGTATGCTGATAGCATTATTACAGGATACAAGATGTTTGAAGTTCCGCCCGACAGCGGTTTGAGGGTTGAGCTTGAAAAGAAATCGCTGGAAGAGCTCAGGGAGATATTGAGGACATATAAAATTCTTCATAACAATACTGATACCGAAAGTAAGAAAAGAATAATAAGGGCTATTGAAATTGAACATTCAGGCAGGACTAAAGTTAAATCGCACAGCGGATTCCCGAAAGTAAAAGCGCTTATTACAGGAATCAAGTTTGACAGAGAAACCAGACGAAGGAGAATCACGGATAGATTGAAGCAACGTCTTGGTTCAGGAATGATTGATGAAGTAAAACTACTTATTGATCAGGGGGTGAGCACCGATACTCTTATTTATTACGGGCTTGAATATAAATATATTACCTTATATTTATCAGGAAAGCTGACATATGAGGAAATGGTCAGAGATCTTGAGATCGCCATTCATCAGTTTTCAAAACGGCAAATGACATGGTTCCGCGGGATGGAGAGAAAGGGAATTGTCATTAACTGGATCGATGGAGAACTTCCTCAGGAAGACAAAGTTGAAAAAGTTCTTGAACTTCTTACGTCCGGCTAATAAATTTTGTTATCCGAGTTCGTAATCCATAAGGAGATCCCTCGCTCCGCTCGGAATGACAGGCATTTGACCCCAGTACGAGGGATCTCCTGGTAAGCTACTGCCTTTACAGCCTCTACGGCTTTTACAGCCTTATTTCAGGTACTTATCTACCCACTCAAAAAACTCTCTCTGCCAGATTATTGAATTTTGTGGCTTAGTTACCCAGTGGCATTCATCCTCAAAGAACAGAAGTCTGCTTGGAACACCGTGCAATTGTGCAGCGGTGAACGCCTCCATGCTTTGTGTATATGGAATCCTGAAATCATTCTGTCCGGTAATGATAAGAATAGGAGTGGTCCACTTATCAACCATGAGATGAGGTGAATATTTATAGCTTGGGAGATTTTTCCAATAGGGGCCTCCATAATCTTTATCAGGGAACCATAGTTCTTCAGTTGCTCCATACTCGCTAGTGAAATCAAATACTCCGCAATGTGCAACAAAGACTTTGAATCTTCTCTGGTGAACTCCCGCAAGGTAGTATACGGAAAAGCCGCCGTAACTGGCGCCTATTGCACCCATTCGTTTAGAATCGACAAATGATTCTTTAGCCATGGCATCTGTAGCATCAAGATAATCCTGAATATTTTTTCCGCCATAATCACCGGAAATCTCTTCTTTCCATTCCTGTCCGAATCCTGATACACCTCTGCGGTTTGGAGCGTATACTATATATCCCCTGGCAGCAATCATCTGCATATTCCATCTGTACGACCAGAACTGGTCAAGTGCTGATTGTGGTCCGCCTTCACAGAAGAGAAGCGCAGGATAAGTTTTTGCAGGATTGAAATCAGGGGGATAGATCACCCACATCTGGAGATCTTTCTGATCCTTTGTCTTAATATATTTCTCTTCAACCCTGCCCATCTTAATGTTATCATAGATGGATTTATTAACGAAAGTGATCTGTTTTACGGCGCCTGATTTCAGATCAACGACAGAAAGTTCGGGTGCTAGCGACATTGAGGAGATTTCAGAAACAAGAACTCCGCTATTCAGGTTTATTGGTCCAAGGTTATGAACACCTTCCGTTAATGGGGTAATGTTGTTACCCTCTATGCTTGTCTTAAATATCTGGGCTGTTCCGAGGTGAGAACATGTAAAATACAGTGTGCTTTCATCCAGCCACTTAACTGCCGAAACATCAAATGTCCATCCTTTTGTAATCCAGGCTCTGGTTCCGTCTTTAACATTATACACAAATAACCTGTTGAGATCTGATTCATAACCATCTCTCTCCATGCTCTGATAGGCTATTTTTGATCCGTCGGGCGAGAATACAGGAGACTTGTCGTATCCTTTATTACCCTCTGAAATATTAATCTCTTTTCCGGTTTCAGTATTATACAGGTAAACATCTGAATTTGTGCTTACAGCATCATCTTTCCCGAATAATCTTTTCGAGGTGAATGCTATGGATTTCCCATCAGGGCTCCAGGAAATTTCACTATCATCAAAATAAGGAGATGTAGGTGATTCAAATCTCTGCCCTTCCATTATATCTTTGGCGTCCGAAACAGTGTTCCCGTCAAATGACGCCACAAAAATGTGACTGTATGAGTAGTCGCTCCAATAGTTCCAGTGCCTGTACATCAGATCATTGATAATCCTTACATTGGCTTTGGGGAGATTATGTTTCTCATTTGCTGTCTGATCGAGCTTCACTCTCTTTGTGAAGTATATTTTCTTCCCGTCAGGAGAAACATTGAATATCTCAAAATCGCTTATTCCTCCCAGGACTTTGAGTTCAGATCCATCTGCTTTCATAAGGCAGAGTTTCCCTTTATTCTCAAAGACAATCGATTTGCCATTATCTGTCCACTGAGGAGAATTTCCGCCTTCAGTGGTAAGCTGTACCGGCTTATATTCATTAACCTCTGTCTTAAAGATATTGGTTCTTCTGGCTTCGGTTTTCAGGTCAATATCTGTTACTGCATAAATAACAGTTGATCCGTCAGGAGATAAGGCAAAAGCCCCGAGCCTGCCGAATTTCCACATTATTTCCGGCGTCATAACTCCGCCTGCTTTTTCTTCAGCGGTCAGCTGGTTGTTGAATTGTTGGGCCGGTTCTTTTATTACAGTAACAGGTTTTTGATTACATGATGAAGCAACGACCAGTAATATTAGAAGTACCGGAATAAATAATCTTTTCATATTAATTATAAATAAGTTTAAAGATTTTATTTTTTAAGAGCTTCTGAAACTTTATTTTTTAATTCATCATACAGTTCAGGATTGTCTTTCAGGATCTGTTTGACCGCATCGCGTCCCTGTCCAAGTTTTGTATCACCATAGCTGAACCAGGAACCGCTTTTCTTGATAATATCAAAATCTACACCAAGGTCAACGATTTCACCTAATTGAGAGATGCCTTCACCGTAAAGGATGTCGAAATCAGCTTTTTTAAATGGAGGAGCAAGTTTGTTCTTCACTATTTTAACCCTTGTCCGGCTTCCGATTATTTCCTCACCATCCTTAAGCTGGCTTGTACGGCGGATATCCAGCCTCACTGAAGCATAAAATTTAAGTGCATTTCCCCCGGTTGTGGTTTCGGGGTTTCCGAACATAACGCCGATTTTATCTCTCAACTGGTTTATAAATACACATGATGTATTTGTTTTATTGATGTTGGCGGTCAGTTTTCTTAGCGCCTGTGACATCAGTCTTGCCTGCAGACCCATTTTTGAATCTCCCATTTCACCTTCTATCTCGGCTTTTGGAGTAAGAGCTGCAACTGAGTCAATGACAATTATATCCAGTGCACCTGAGCGTATCAGATTATCGGTGATCTCAAGAGCCTGTTCGCCGTTATCTGGTTGTGAGATAAGCAGGTTTTCAACATCTACGCCCAGCTTTTCGGCATAATTACGGTCGAATGTATGTTCTGCATCAATAATTGCTGCTATACCACCGTTCTTCTGAGCCTCTGCAATGGCATGTATTGCCAGTGTAGTTTTTCCTGATGCCTCAGGTCCATAAATTTCAATCACTCTTCCCCTCGGTAAACCCCCAATTCCCAGGGCGGCATCAAGCCCTATTGAGCCGGTTGAAATGAACTGAATATCATCAATGGCGTGATCGCCAAGTTTCATTATTGTTCCCTTGCCAAAATCCTTTTCAATTTTTCCAAGAGTAACTTCAAGTGCCTTAAGCTTGTCCTTATTTATTTCTTTTCTCTCTTTGCTCATATAATTGAATTTATTGTTTGTACATATCAAAAATCTGCATAGTGTGCTCACCAGTGTTTACTTTGCTGATTATCTTTTCAATCATTCCTTTTTCATCGATAATAAATGTTGTCCTTAATACTCCCATGAAACTCCTTCCATACATTTTCTTTTCTCCCCAAACACCGTAAGAAGTGAGAATGTTTTTTGAGGTATCTGCTATCAGCGGGAAGGGAAGTGCAAATTTCTCAGCAAACCCTTTATGCGATTTTTCAGTGTCGGGACTAACGCCGATTACCACAAAACCCTTCTTTATGAATGAATCCCAGTTATCGCGGAGATTGCATGCTTCAGCTGTACATCCCGATGTATTGTCTTTCGGATAAAAATATAATACCACTTTTTTCCCGGTATAGTCATGCAACTTAACTATGTTGCCATTCTGATCGATACCCTCAAAATCAGGGGCCTTCATACCCTCTTTTAATTGTACCATGGTTGTTTATTTTGTTATTATGGGTAAATTTACGAAGTTTGAATTGTTAATTGCAATAAATCATTCATTTGTTATTAACATAAATCTTCCCGTGAAAGATCAAAATGGCCTGATAAAAGGCTGTTAATTAGTAATTTGCTAAATATGATGCTGATATGAAATTAGTGAAACAGATATTTTTGGTTTGTCTGGTTTTGATGGCAGAGATTACCCTCAGTAATCTATACGCACAGACCCCACAGACAAAGCCAACCCGTCAGTCATCCCTTGAAGCATTCTCTCAGGGTAATTATGAGAAAGCTTATTCAGAGTTCAGGGAACTTCTTCATACATATACCAGAGATCCGTTATATAAATATTATTCAGGCGTATGTCTTGTAAAGCTTAACAGGGACCCGGGTGAAGCAGCGAATCTGTTGCGTGATGCAGTTCAGAATTCCGGGAATGTAAAAACATTGCCTGCCGACGGACTTTTCTATCTGGGAAGGGCTCAGCAGATGTCGGGGAATTTTGGTGAAGCAGCTGAATCATACAAACAGTATACGGATAAGGTTGGCAAGAAAAGTGCCAGGGAAATGGGAGTGTCTGACCTTATTCAGCAATGTGATCAGAAGAAGGGTCAGATCGCAGTTATTGAAACGAAACCTGCTGAGAAGGTTGCAGAGACTAATCCGCCTGTCATCAAACCGGTTGCCGAAGAACCAGTAAAAACTCCAACCCCTGTAATCACAGGCTCCAGGGAAAACCTGCCCGTCTCGTATGAAAAGGTACTGTCGGAGGCTATAAGGTTTCAAAATAGTGCCGATTCTGTCTCTAAAATTATTACTGCACAGAAGAAGGAGTCTGACAAATTGATTGGTAATGAAAAATCGGCCCTGAAAGTAAAAATCCTTGGAAATGAAAAGACTGCTGCGGCTTTCCAGAGTAAAGCTGATCAGAAATACCGTGAAGCGGAAGCTCTTAACAACAAACTCGATTCAGCTATGCTCTCAGGGGCAGCAATTAAACCACCGGAAATAAAGCCTCCGGTTGATACAATAAAGAAAACAGAAAGCGTGCCTGTAAAAATAGCTGAGAAGAAACCCGAGCAGGTGAAGGAACCTGCTCAGGCAGCAATTAAAAAGCCTGAGTATTTCTCCCTTTTCGAAGTACTTGCCCAGCCAGCTACCGACCCCAGGGCTAAGATTGTAATTGATCCGGAGATACCGGCAGGCCTGGTTTACAGAATTCAGATTGCAGTATTTCGTAACCCTGTTACACCAGCATTCTTCAAGGGTCTTTCACCCATACATGGTTTCAGGATAGCAGGAACTGATAAGGTTATCTATTATGCCGGTATGTTCCGTAAATCCGCTGATGCAGGCAAAGCGCTTTTAGTTGTAAAATCAAAGGGATTCAAGGATGCCTTTATTGTAGCTCAGGCAGGAAATAAAACAGTGTCAACCGACAGATCGTCATTAATGGAGAAGGAGTGGGGCAATAAACCATTGGGCACTTCCGAAAATACAATCAGCGATAAACAGGCCGATACTATCCCTCCCACACTTACCTTCAGAGTTGAGGTCACCAGGTCAGTTAAACCTATTAAAGAGGAAGTTGTTGATGGCATCAGAAAATTCGCAGGAGACCGCGGACTGGAAATTATTACACTTGAAGACGGTAAATTTGATTATCTGGTTGGAAAATTTATTACTTTTGAAACGGCAGCAGAATATTCCGACCTTTTGAAAAGAAATGGATACCGTGAGGCCCAGGTTGTTGCATGGCTCGGAAAGAAGGAGATTCCAATTGAAACTGCACGACAACTATTTGATAAACTGAAATGAAGGAAAAAACATTACATAAAGACGATAAGCTTAACAGCGGAGGCGAATCAGGCACTCTCATTCTTTATAATGATGATTTTAATACATTCGATCACGTCATCAAATCATTGGTTGAGATCTGCGGACACGATTCAGTCCAGGCTGAACAATGTGCTCTTATAGTTCATTTTAAGGGCAGTTGTGAGGTAAAACTCGGAGTTATTGAGGTCCTGAATGCTATGAGCAGGTCGCTTAATGCAAAAGGTCTCAATTCGAAAGTCGAAAGTCTGTAAAGTCGAAAGTCAAAAGTCTGTAAAGTTGAAAGACCGGAATGGCAGAACCTGAGTCGCCACAGAATTTTATTTTTGAGATTACTTCTATTTTTCCTTGTGAAATAACCTATAGAGGGCCCTGTCGAAAAATATCAGGGCGAACATTCCAATAAAAACATAGCTAAGCACTGAGGGAAGCGAAATTTTGAGCAGCCACGAGAAATCAGGTTCCGGCAATGATGCACGCAAATTCTTAAGAAGGCTGAGAAATGATAAAGCTGTCGGATCTGATTCATTACCCGGCACAAATAATGCTGCTACTATCAGTACTACAATAACTGCCACTGAAATTACAGGAACAAGATTTCTTTTTAGAAATTTTTCCTCCCTGACAGCCGGCACCTTTTCCAGCCTTATACGATTCATTATGTTCGTAGTGAATCCTTCCGGAGCTGATTCTGTACTGTCGGGACTCATATACTGACTGAGCAGATCTTCCTTATATTCTTCCTGTTTATTCATGATATGCTATTTTTTTCTTTTCAGCTTTTTCAATAATCATTTGCATCTTCTGACGGGCCCTGAATAATTTAACCTTAACATTCGATTTGCTTATTCCGGTCACTTCAGCAATCTCATCGGTACTCATCTCTTCGTAATAAAACAGAGTGACCAGTCCCTTCTCCTCATCAGTTATTTTCTGAAGCGCGAAATTGACCAGGGAACTTCTGTACTCAGTCTCTGCTTCGTCTTCACTCGAACTGGCGCCTATAAAATCGGTAGTATCGGCTGGAAAATACTCGAGAGAAAGAACTCCTTTCTTTTTAATTCTGACATGAGAGATCGTCGTATTGTAGACGATCCTGAAAAGCCATGTTGAAAAGCTGCTTTTCATCTTAAAACTAGCCAGCGACCGGTAA
>Ga0334722_10001967_pt1 | contig 24135 bp, 21 predicted proteins | sample C3_bottom_MG_FD_207210 | JGI IMG/M metagenome (GOLD analysis project Ga0334722, IMG submission 207210) | Sediment microbial communities from Yellowstone Lake, YNP, Wyoming, USA - C3_bottom | ecosystem: Environmental > Aquatic > Freshwater > Lake > Sediment | place: USA: Wyoming | collected... | reverse complement strand
CCTCGTTCATGGCCGAGGAGTGCCTCAAGCACGCCGACGCGGTGAACATCGGCGAGGGGGAGCCGACCTGGCCGCTGATCCTCGAGGACGCCCGGCGCGGGACGCTCAAACCGAAGTACCACGGCGGCCACCACTTCGACCTCGCCCGGATGCCGATCCCCCGCCGGGAAATCTTCTACGGCGTCGAGACCTACGACTGGGACGAGGACCTGGTGCAGGTGACCCGGGGCTGTTCCTACGCCTGCCACATGTGCGCGATCCCGGCGCATATGGGCAGCCGGATCCGCTACCGGCCCATCGAAAAAGTCGTCGAAGAGATCCGGGGCCTCAAGCACGAGAACGTCTACCTGGCGGACGACTCCCTCTTCTTTCCCCAGCGCCGTCCGCGGGAATACGCCGAAGCCCTCTTTCGCGCGCTCGAGCCACTCGGCAAGAAGTACTTCGTCTCCTCCACGATGGCGTTGAACGTCGATCCGGCGTTCCTCGACCTGGCCGTCCGGGCCGGCGTGCGGAATTTCTACTGCACGATGAACGTCGACCCGGTGTCGATCAAGGCGCTCCAGGGGGAGGAGCGCGAGCGCCAGGTCCTGATCGACCTGGTGCGGGCGGTCGAGGACCGCGGGGCGCGGTTCTTCGCCTCCTGCGCCATCGGCCGCGACTGGGACGGTCCCCGCATCGGCGAGCGCGTCCTCGAACTGTTCGCGGCCGCCGGGATCCGCACCGCGGAGTTCTTCCTCTTCACGCCCTATCCCGGGACGACGCTCTGGGACCGCCTCGAGCGCCAGGGGCGGATCATCGACCGGACCTGGTCGCACTACAACGGCGCCCACGTCGTCGCCCGCCCGCTGAACATGACCCCCGAGGAGTTGCGGGAGGAGTTCCTCCTCGTCTGGCGGGAGTTCTTCAAGCGCCAGAAGGAGCAGCACGCCACGCACCTCGAGCCGGCGACCTGGAAGGAAGGGCGGCAGGTGGTCGGCAAGCCGCTGCGGCAGCAGGGCGTCGAAAACCAGGCGGCGATCACCGGGATCGGCATTCTGAGCCCCATCGGCAACGACCCGGAAACGGTCACCGAATCCCTGCGGACGGGCCGGCACGGCATCGTGCCGATCACCCGGTTCGACGCGCGCTATTTCCGCACCAACCTGGTCGGCGAGGTGTTTCTCGACCCGGAGCTGGGTCTGGACGACCCCGACCTTGCCGATTTCGACGACCAGTACCTGCGCTTCGCCGCCGTGGCCGCGCGGCGGGCCCTGCGGGACGCGGGGGTGCAGACCGACAGGCGCAGACCTCGCGCGGACATCGCGATGGTGCTCGGCACCTGTAACGGCGGGCTGCGTTCCGGGGAGGCGGAGTACTCCTGGCTCAACGGCAGGAACGACGCGCCGTTCGACGAGCGGATGAACCTCCAGGCCCAGTTCTACGGTTTCGGCAAGGCCATGGCCAGCGCGCTGGGGATCGCCGGGGAGGCCTGGGTGGTCACCACCGCGTGCTCCTCCACCACGGCCGCTCTCGGCCTCGCGCAGCTGCTGATCAACCGCGGCTATTTCACTACCGTGCTGGTGGGCGGCGCCGACGTTTTATGCGTCGCGAACATGGCCGGGTTCGACGCCCTCAAGGCGACCTCCACGGGCCGCATGGCCCCCTTTTCCCAGCCCTGCGGGATCAACATCGGCGAGGCGGCCTGTTTCTGGGTGGTCGAGAGCATGGAGCACGCATTGCTGCGCCGGGCCCGCTGCCTCGGCCGGCTGGCCGGTCACGCCACCACCGCCGACGCCTACCACCCGACCAGCCCGGACCCCCGCGGCGGCGGCGTCCAGCGGACCCTCCGCGAGGCCCTGGCGGACTCCGGGCTGCCGCTCGAGCAGATCGGCTGCATCAACGCCCACGGCAGCGGAACCGAGGCCAACGACCGGGCCGAGTCCCGGGGGATTCAGAAGTTCATCGGCGAGCGCAGCGTGCCGGTTGTCTCGACCAAGTCCTTTTTCGGACACTGCATGGGAGCCACCGGCATCCTGGAGACCACCTGCCAGCTGCTGGCGATGAACGCCGGCTTCATCCCGCCCACCCTCAACTTCAGCGAGCCCCGCCCGGGATGCACGCTGGACTACGTGCCGAACGAGTCGCGCCCCGCGGATTATCCGGCGTTCCTGTCGGCCAACTACGCCTTCGGGGGGAACAACGCCGCCGTCGTGGTGACCCGCTGGGATCACCCGACACCGCCGCGACCCCGGCGAACCGGCCGTGTGGTGATCACTGGTCTCGGGACGGTCACCGCGGCCGGGCTGGGAACCGGCCGGCTCCTGGAGACCTTGCGGGCCGGGCGATCCTGCCTCGCGCCGGTGACCCGTTTCCCGCTGCCGCCGCACCTTCGCTCCCGGCTGGCGGGGATGGTGGAGCCGTTCCGCGAAGGCGGGGTCGACCGCCGCCTCGATTTCTCCTCGCTCAACGACATCAGCCGCTATGCGGTGTCCGCGGCAAAACTGGCCCTCGACGACGCCGGCTTGCGCGTCGGCCAGGCCAACGCCGATCGGGTCGGTGTAACGATGGGGGTCTGCAACGGCACCGCCGAGACGGCCCACATGAACAGCGTCTTCGGCAGCGACACCTTCACCGGTCAGGTGGGCTGCTTCTCCAACATCGTCCCCAACTCCACGGCAGGCTGGGTCTCGGCGTCCCTCCAGCTCCGGGGCGTGAATTGCACGCTGGCGGCAGGCCCCCATGCCGGTCTCCAAAGCCTGGCCTACGCCTACGAGGCGCTCGTCGAGCGGCGCGCCCTGGCCGTGGTGGCCGCGGCCGCCGACGAAATCTACCCCCAGACCTACTACAACTACGACGCCATCGGCTTTCTCTACCGGGGGGACGATGAGGAGGACTTCCGGATCAGGCCCGAGGAAGGGAAACGCAAGGTCCTGGGGGAAGGAGCCGGGGCACTGATCCTGGAGACGGCCCCGGCCGCCCTGGAGCGGGGCGCGCCCATCCTCGCCGAAGTCCTGAGTCAGGGCATGACCATGGACGCCGGGGGCTTCCTCGAGCCGAACCTCGATCCGGACGGCCTCCAGCGGGCCATGGCGCTGGCACTTGAGCGCGCCGGGGCGAAGCCCGACGACATCGACCTGTTGGTCTGGGCGCCCCAGGGGAACCGCCAGGACCTGAAGGTGCTGGAGGCCTGCCGGCAGGTCTTCGTTGAACGGTTCGCCGACCTGCCCCTGGCCGGCACAACCTTCACCACCGGTTTCATCGAATCGGCCTCGATCCTGGTCAGCCTGGCCGCGACTCTCCAGGCGCTCAAAGAGGGCGCCAGCCTCTGGCCGCAGAGGACGGGCCTGCCGGATCTCGACGGCCGGACCCTGGACGCCCCTCCCCGCCTGATCATGGCCGTGGCGAGCAGCGACGTCGGTTACAACTTCGCGCTGGTGCTACGTCACGGCTGGGCAGGATAAAAAGGGGATCCTCTTTTACATCGCCGGCGGCGGAAAATATCGTTCGAGGCGGGTAAAGAGCGACTTGTCCCCGCCGATGACGATCTCGCCGTTGACCAGCGCCTCGCGCATATTGATCTGCCGCGTGAAAACCCTGGCCCAAGTGGCCGCCTTGGTGGTCACGCGCAGGTCGCACTTCTCGGACGGCTCCTGCTTCAACGTCGCGACGCCATGGTCCACGCTCACGCGGTAGTGCGCACCGGAGTCGGTGAAATCGAATTGCAGCACGAAACGTTTTCTGGCCGTGGCCACGACATCAACGCCGCGCACCATTTCGCTCAGGAGCACCCGCATGTCGCCCAGCACCAGTTCGCGGACCGCCGAGACATCGAGTGCCCCGGGGCCCAGGCTGCGGGCGTGCTCCCAGTAGATGTTGGCGTAGAGCTTGAAGTGGTTCAGGTCGGCGGACAGGGGGGTGGCCGCGCGGGCGGCCGTTTCGGCCGTGATCGCCCCGGCGGTCGCGAGTTCGATCCCCGCCTGCTCAAACGCATTCTCGATGACCTTGATGGTTTTCGGCTTTGCGAGGCCGAACTGCAGCAGGTACGACTCGGGCCGAATGATGGCGCCGCAGAGCACGGTGTCTATCGTCGCCGCAAAAAGTTCGAACGTCTTCTGCACGGCGGCGAAGTTCTCCTCGCCGGGGAACGCGCCCACCAGCAGATACGCGAGCTTCTTCGGCCAGCGGTGCGGATAGCGCACGGTGTTGCGGATGAGACCTCCCGGCGTCGGCAGGAACCCTTCTTTGGTGTAAGCCAACGTCCGGTCGAGAAACACCTTGATGTGGCTGCTGGTGCCGTAAGCGTTGAGCGGAGAGATGAACACGACGATGTCTGCCGCCTGGAACCTCTCCATGACCGCGGCCATGTCGTCGTTATGAACGCACACGCCCGGGTGCACCAGCCAACAGCTGTAACACCCCCTGCAGTGCTTGATCGTCAAGGGGCACAAATCCACCACATCTACCTCGGCGCCGCCGCACCCGAGACCGGAAAAAAAGAATTCGGAAATACGCTGCGTGAACCCGTTCTTGCGGGGGTTGCCCATGATCGCCAGGATTTTCACCGTTCCCCCTTTTCCATCGCCCGCGACCCCGAACGGCGGGCGTAAAGCACGATAGCATAGATTTTTTCCAGCGAGAATGAATGGCCATCGGGTTCGCAGCCCTGCCGAATCCGGCGGTCAGTGCTATGATCGACCCGAGTCTGGGTCAGTTCGGGTGGAGAGACCGGCATGAAAGTCTATTTCATCTGGGTCGGCTGGGAAAAATTATACAAGCTGCACTACAACATCCCGCCGCTGGGTATCCTGCGGATCGCCGGCGAAACACCTCCCGCAATTCCCGTCTCGTTCACCGATGAAACCGTATCACCTGTCGACTACGATGCTGACGCCGATATCATTGCGTTGTCATTTCTGACGCCGGCTGCCGAGCGGGCTTACGAAATCGCGACGCGTTTCAGGCAGTTGGGTAAATACATCGTCTTCGGCGGCACCCACGCCACAATCGTACCCGAGCAATGCGCCGAATATGCCGACACTGTTTTCATCGGGGAAGCGGATGGATTATGGACAACGTTTTTATCCGATTATGCTCAGGGGAGACCGCGGAAAACCTATCGCCATGAACGGTTTCCCAGTCTCGACAACCTGGCGCCGGCGCCCCGGCAGTTATTGAGAACAAACACCTATCCCTATGAGAACCCGTTTCCCGTGGGAATCGAGTCGGTGGAGTTGTCCCGTGGCTGCACCTCCCGTTGCGCATATTGCACGGTGCCGTACACGCAGGGGCCGCGCTTTCGTAACCGGCCGCTGGCGGATATCGCGGCGGAGTTCGAATCCACCGCGTTTTCCGGTGGGATTGTCTTTTTTACGGACAACAACCTGCTCGGCAACTGGGCATGCACGCGGATCGCGCTGGAAACCCTGATCCCATTCGAGAAGGACTGGATCGGATTGCTGGCGCCGGAAGAAACCGCGGCCGATCCGGAAATGCTCGATTTGATGGTTCGCAGCGGCTTGTGCGGTATCTACGGCACGGTGAAGGCCATAACCGGCCGCGAAACCCGCCAGGAACGGGAAAACCGGTGTAACTCCCTGAAACATCTCATGGATCTGGATATCGTCGTCATCGCCACATTCGCCCTGGGCTGGGACGATCACGACGACTCGGTGTTCGATCGGACACTGGAATTCTGCTTCACCGCCGGATTGCAGGTGCCTGAATTCATCATCAATACGCCATTCCCTGGCTCCCGGTTGTTTGCCAGGTATGAAGCCGAAAACCGGATCCTGACCCGGGACTGGGGAAAATACAACGGGAATTACGCTGTTTTCCAGCCCGCGCAGATGACACCGGCTCGACTCGAATCCGGGTATCACTATTGCTACGACCAGTTCTATCGGGAAGTTGACCGCGACAAGGCGCTCTTCGACGGATTTCGGGGCCGGGTCATGCAGGCCTTCATTCGGGCCGGCCGAAAGAAGGCGGTCGGAAAATCGATTCGGAACCGTTGATAATCGGATGAAAATCGGTCATAATCCCGCAAGAAAGAAACAGCAACGGGACCATGAGAGGAAACCATCGAGGACATGGGGAACGCTAATTTTCAGGCTCTCATAGATCGACGTATGGGGATCATCGGCACGCTCAAACAGGAACTCATCAAGAGGTTCAACCTCCCCTTCACGCCCGAAGATCTGCACGAGGACGTATCACTGCTCGGCTCGGGGCTCGGGCTCGACTCCCTGGACGCCCTCGAAATCGTGTTGTGCGTCGAGAGTTGCTTCAAAGTCAAGGTTCCCGACAACAGCATAGCTGTGCTGCGCTCCATCAACTCCCTGGTCGACTTCGTGATCTGCGAGCAGGACGGTGAGGCGGCGGCTCGGTGAGGAACCTGCAGCTCGCTGCCCGCTGGGTGGGCGCCACCCTGGCCGAACGACACGGGGTTGAGGTTGTTTCCCGGGTCGCGGATTTCGAAACCGAATACAACTTGGTGCGCGACTCGGTCGCGCTGACCGATTTCTCCTTCCTGCGGCGCTACCGGCTCCCCACCGACCAGGGGATTGACCTGCTCGACGGGCTGTTGCCGGGCAATGTGGCCAGGATCCGCTACGGTCGTATCATGCAGACCTTCATGGCTGACGACGACGGCCGCCTGCAGGCCGACTGCTACGTGGCCAACAACGACGAGGAGATGATCCTGTTGTGCGAGGCCGCCGCTCCGGACGACGTGATGGCCCGTATCATCCGGGAGGCCGATCGGGAGGGAATCGCCCAGGACTTGACCGACAGCCACGTGCTCCTCAGCATCGACGGTTTCCGTGCCTGGGCGGTAGTCCGGGATCTCTTCGGGGTGGACGTGCTGGGCCTCCCCTATCTGTCGGTCGAACTCTACCCCTTCGAGAAAGAGCAGATCTATCTCTTCCGGGCCGGCAAGACCTCCGAGTTCGGTTACCTGCTGATGGCGCCGCTGAGTGTCGCCGACCGGCTCTTCGAGACGGTGCGCGATGCCGTCACCCGCCAGGGAGGGGGAACGTGCGGCGTCGAAGTCCACGACGCTCTCCGCCTCGAGGGGCGGTTCTTCAACATTCACGCCGAGGGGCTCGTGGTGGGTGATCCGCTGGTCCTGGGCTTGCAGTGGATGATGGATTTCGAGAAAAGCGACTACCGGGGCGCCGCGGCAATCATGCGGCGACGGGCCGCCGGGCTCTCCCGCAAGGTGATCGGGGTGCTCGCCTCTCCCGGGGAAAATCGTCTCGGGATCGGGACTCATCTCTTTCACGGCGCCGACGAGGTGGGGGAGGTGGTGGCCGACGCCTGGTCGCCGGGGCTGGACCGCTGGGTCGCCCTCGCCGTATTCCGGATTGACATGGCCTACGCCGGACTGGCATTCGCCCTTGGGTCACCGCAGGGCCGCGAGGTTCGCACCATTTCCATGCCGCCGATCATGGCCAAGAGCTTCTCCGTCAAGCTGGACGAAATGTAGGGCAGGGCCGGCCATGCCGCCCGAGGTCCACTCCCCCACCGATTCATCCAACCGGCCGCGCCCGATCCGGCGCCGTCTGCACCTGACCCCCGCCTTCCATCAGGTGGACATGATGAGCGTGGTGCACAACGTTCAGTACTTCTACTGGTTCGAACAGGGGCGCCTGCACATCATGGAAGAAATCTTGTCCCTGGATGCCGCCGTGCGGCTCGGGGTGGCGATGCCGGTGGTGGAGAACCAGTGCACCTATCGGCGGCCCGTGCGCTACGGGGACCCGTTGGTGCTGCTCACCGAACACCAGCGCCTGACCACGTGGGAGGGGCGGCTGGTCTTCTCCCACTCGCTGGTGCATCGCAAACTCAAGACAGAGGTGGCCTGCGGACGGACGACGACCACCGTGATCGACATCGCGACGGGACGCCTGGTGAAGGAATGGCCGGAAAACCTGTGGCGACGCTATCTGGCCCTGGACGATCGGCGCGGGCGGAACAGCGGATGAGGTCGGTCATCGTGACCGGGGGTTCGCGGGGCATCGGACGAGCCGTTGTCGCCCGGTTCGCCGCTGACGGCGCGAAGGTCTACTTCACCTACCACCACCACGAGGAGGCGGCTGTGGAAACGAGCTGCGCCTGCGGCGCCATCGCCGTGCGCTGCCCCCAGTCCGACGCCGCGGCGATCGCCGGCGTGGTGGATCGGGTCACGAGCGAGATGGGCCGGGTGGACGTCCTGGTCAACAATGCCGGGATCTCCCGCGACCAGTATCTGATGATGATGCCGCCCGAGGATTGGGACCGGGTGATCGACACCAATTTGAACGGGGTCTATCGCTGGTGCAAGGCGGTTTCCCGTCCCATGCTGGAGGCCCGCTCCGGCGCGGTGGTGACGGTCGCCTCGGTCTCGGGCCTTGTGGGCATCGCCGGCCAGACCAACTACGCCGCCACCAAGGGTGCGCTGATCGCCTTCTCCCGGTCCCTGGCGGCCGAACTGGGCCCCAAGGGGATACGCGTGAACACGGTGGTGCCGGGTTTCATCGAGACCGACATGACCGCCCGGATGCCCCGGCAAATCAAGCAGCAGAACCTCGAGCGGATCCTACTCCGCCGCTTCGGGCGAGCGGAGGAGGTGGCTGCGGCCGTGACCTTCCTGGCCTCCGCAGACGCCACCTATATCGTCGGCCAAACCCTGGTGGTGGACGGGGGCCTCTCGGCCACGGTGACCTTCTCCCGGTGATGTTGCTTCATAACTTGTTGAACGGGCAGACCGCTCAAAAAGGCCCAGACGCAAGGCTTGCGGACACCCGAGAAATGAGGCGGCCTGCGCGGGCGTTCCTCTACCCCGGCCAGGGATCTCAGGCCGTGGGGATGGCCGCCGACCTGTTCCGCGAGGACGGGCGTTTTCGCGCGTTGATCGCTCACGCCGAGGTGTTGGTCGGTCGCGACTTGCGCACCCTCTGTCTGCGCGGACCGGAAAAAGTTCTCGCGCGGACAGACCTGTTGCAACCTCTCCTGGTGGCGGTCTCGCTCGGCTATCATCGCCAGCTCACCGATCGGGGAATCACCCCCGACGTGGTCGCCGGGCACTCCCTGGGAGAGATCTCCGCACTGGCCGCCGCGGGCGTGGTGACGGACGAGACGGCGGTGACCCTGGCTGCGTGGCGGGGGGAGTTGATGCAAGCGGCAGCCGCGGGGATGGATGGTGGCATGCTGGCGGTGGGGACCGAGCGCCGAGAGGAATTCTTGGGCTGGTTTGCCTCCTCCGCCTCCCCGGGCGAGGTGGTGGTGGCCAACGACAACGCCCCGGGACAGCTGGTTCTCTCGGGCCGGCGGGAAATGCTCGGGGAGCTGGCGGGCCGCATCTCAAGCGAGGGATTCGGCCGGCACCGCCTGCTGGATGTCGCAGGCCCCTGGCACGGGCCCTGGATGGTCGAAGCCCGGGATCGCTTCGCCCGGCGCGCCCGGCAGATCCCCTTCGCTCCTCCCCTGATCCCGATCCTGATGAACGCAACCGCTCGACCGGCGGTCGATCCGGAGCAGATCCGGGACCTGGTGGTCGGGTCCCTGACCGCTCCCGTTCGCTGGCGCGAGGTCATGGAACGGCTGCGGGAGATGGCAGTCGGCACCATGCTGGAAGTTGGACCGGGTCGGGTGCTCTCCGGGTTGGCCCGACAAAACGGCTTTCCCGCGACCACGAGGATCTTCCCGGTGGGCAGTCTGCGCGGCGTCGATGCCGCGGCGGCGTCACCCTGAAACAGGGCGGAAAAGCCGGGGCAACCGGGCAAAAAGGGACCGGTTCCCCTCGAGGGTGATCAGGCGGTCCACGAGGGCCTGGCGCGGGTCGAGACGGACATCGGTCAGCGCGGCGCCGGCATCGACCGAGCCTGCGGCGAAGAGATCGGTGAAATACGCGGTGAGCCCGGTGGCGCGGGGGTTGCCCCGCAGCGGCAAGACTTTCACCGGGGTCCTTCCACCCGGGCCAGGGTGAGGGACCCGGCGGCGATGCGCTTGCGCCGGGTCAGCGCTTCCACCCGGAAACGCAGGAAAACCCCGTGGCCCGCCTCCTTTTCGGCGATCAGGGTCAGGGTTTCTCCGGGCCCGGCGGGGCTCGTATATTTGACGTTGTCGGCGGCGAGAAAGTAGATCGCGGTCTGATCCGCTGGCTCCGCGCCCAGGCCCATCAGCAGTCCGCAGGTCTGCGCCAGCGCCTCGGTCACCAGGACACCGGGCATCACCGGCCGGCCGGGGAAGTGCCCGGCGAAGTGGGGTTCCTCCGGTCGCAGCGTGCGCCGGGCGGTGATGGAGACGCCGGGATCCAGCCGCGTGACCTCGTCCACGAAGAGGAAGGGTGGACGGTGGGGCAACACGGACATGATCCGTTCGAGGTCGTAGAGGGGCGAACCCGCGCTCACGGCCGCACTCCCTGGCGCAATGCCCAGGCCGTCCCGCGGTCGAGATCCCGCAACTCGCGGGCCATCAGCCGGTGCACCCGGGCGGCGAGGTCGTCCGGCGTCTCACCGGCTAAAGGCCGCTGCGGCTGCATGAAGCGGAAACGATACCGGATCGGTTCGCAGGGATAAAAGCTGGACGCATCTTTGGTCATGAAGGGGACCGTGCTATGGACGATGACCGGCACCACCGGCCGGCCCTGTTCGACGGCCAGCCGGAAGGCGGAGTTCCGGAAAGGGAGGAGGCGCCCCGACTGCGAGCGGGACCCCTCGGGGAAAATGAGAAGATTCGTCCCCCGCTCGAGGAGACGGCGGCACTCGGCCGCCATGGCGGTGACCGAATCCAAAGACCGGGTATCGATGGTGATGAAGTCGAAATACCGTGCCAGAAGCGCCAGTGCCCCCCGCCGGGCGTAGCGTGACTTGATGACCAGGCCGGTCCGTTGCAGATAACTCAGGAGCAGGGGAGCGTCGAGCCGGCCACGGTGATTGGCCACGAAAACGGCGGGTTCTTCACCCTGGGCCCGCTCGAGACCGGAGACCTCGTCGACGCCGTAGATGCCCAGAGCCGGCAACCAGTGGTGAAACAGCACCACCAGGTAGCGGTTGATCATTCCCCGGATGAGCTGGTGACGCTGGCGGGGCATCAAGGCCAGCAGTGCGGCCAGGGGGACCATCACCAGGACGAAACCGAAATCGGCGAGAGCGTGGCTCAGATAACCGATGCTGAAGCGGACGATCTGCCACGGACGCCAGGGGAGTTGCTCCCCGGAAGAGCGGCCATCCTGGTTTCGTTCCTCACCCGGGACCGTCACCGAGCAGTCTCCCGCGTCGACAGAACAGGTTTTCATCGGTTCCCGGCCGGAGATCACCGTGAGTCGTTTCCTAGAGCCTGCACATGAAGTCTTTCACCGGCAGCATCCTAGAGGGGAGTTTCCGGGATTGTCAAATGATTGTGATCTAACCGGACGGCAAAGCGGAGGGACCCCTGCGAATTTACTTGCATATTCATGACCGGGGACCTATTTTAATGCTGATATATTTCACACAGTAACCGGAACGATCCCTCCCTCAACCGATGGATTCGTCCCACGACAGCAACCGGAAGGAGCCTGTCGTGCAGTTCCAGGAGTTCAAGCTCGACACCCGTATTCTGGCCGGCGTACAAACACTCGGCTGGGAGCAACCGACCCCGATCCAGGAGCAGGCCATCCCGCGCGCCCTTGAAGGCCGCGACGTCATGGGTCTCGCCCGGACCGGCACCGGCAAGACCGCGGCCTTTTTGCTCCCGATCCTCCAGCGCCTCGCAACCGGCCACCGCGGCCGCGTGCGCGCTCTCATCGTCGCGCCGACGCGCGAGTTGGCCGAACAGATCCATCAGCAGGCGGTGTCTCTCTGCCGCCCGCTGAACCTGCGCAGCCTCTCGATCTACGGCGGCGTGAACATCAACCCGCAGATGCGCGCGCTGCGGGCGGGCGTCGACATCGTCGTCGCCTGCCCGGGGCGCCTGCTCGACCACCTCGGCCAGAGAACTGCGAATCTCGAGCATGTCGAGGTGCTCGTCCTCGACGAGGCCGACCGGATGTTCGACATGGGTTTCCTCCCCGATATCCGCAAGATCGTCAAGCACCTGCCGGCCAAGCGCCAGACACTGCTGTTCTCGGCGACAATGCCGCAGGAGGTGCGCCACCTGGTTGCGGAAATCCTGCGCGACCCGGTCACCGTCCAGGTCGGCACGCTCAAGCCGACGCACACCGTGGCCCATGCCCTTTACCCGGTGGCCGCACACCTGAAAACCCCGCTGCTGCTCGAACTGCTGCGGCGCACCGATACCGGCTCCGTCCTGGTTTTCACCAAGACCAAGCATCGCGCCAAGCGCGTCGGCGAACAGCTGCAAAAACTCGGGCATCGCGCCGCCTCGCTGCAGGGAAACCTCTCCCAGAACCGGCGGCAGGAGGCTCTCGACGGCTTCCGCAACGGCACCTACACGGTGCTGGTGGCCACGGACATCGCCGCCCGCGGCATCGACATCTCGCAGATCTCCCACGTCATCAACTACGATGTCCCCGATACCGTGGACGCCTACACCCACCGTATCGGACGCACCGGGCGGCTCGAGCGCACCGGGGACGCCTTCACCTTCGTCACCAGCGAGGACACCGCGATGGTGCGCGACATCGAACGCACCCTCGGCGCGCCGATCCCGCGCAAGACCCTCGAGGGGTTCGACTACGCGGCCCGACCTGCCGCGGGCGCTTCCGAGTTCCGCCCGGACCGGCGACCGGGCGGCCGTCCCGGAGGCTCGCAGGGCGGCCGCCGGAGCGATCGACGGCCTTCGTCCCAGACCCCCGCGAGGCGATTGACGGGGGGGGGCGTGGTGTGTTCTCATATTGGCAATGGCGCGGAAGGAACCAGCCGCGAAAACCGGGGAACGGCAGTGCGCCGGCCCCAACGTTAACAGGAGGAGCAGCAGAGTATGAACATCTTCATCGGCAATCTCTCGCGCCAGGTCACGGACGCCGACCTTCGTGAGGCCTTCGAGGCCCACGGTGCGGTGGCGTCGGCCAATGTCATCAAGGACAAGTTCACCGGCGAGTCGCGCGGGTTCGGCTTCGTCGAAATGGCCGCCCAGGCCGAGGCGCAGGCGGCCATCGCGGCCCTCAACGGCAAAGACCTCAAGGGTCGCGCGCTCAACGTTGCGGAGGCCAAGCCCCGGACCGAGGGCGGCGGTGGCGGTGGCGGCGCTCGCTCCGGCGGCGGCTACGGCGGTGGCGGCGGCCGCTCCGGCGGCGGTTACGGCGGTGGCGGCAACCGCGCGGGCGGCACGGGTGGCGCGGGTGGCGGCGGCGGCAACTACGGTGGCGGTTCCGGCTGGAGCCGCGGCGGCTCGAGTCGCTAGCACGTCGCTTTTCTTACACGACAGCAACGGCCGGATTCGGCCACCGGGGGCCCACGAGGAACCGGCGGCCGGGTTCGGCTCTCAAGGAGGGACCGCGGATGAATCCTTCCTGGATGAGGGCACTCTTCATCGGCAGCGTTATCACTGGGTCGACTCTTTTCGCCGCACTACCGTCCGTAGCCGGCGAGGAGACCATCGGCAGCGTTAAAAACGCAGCCGGCAAAACCTTCGTCGTGCGCGGCGGGGGAGAAATCCCGGCAGCGGCGGGTTTCAAGCTCCATCTCGGCGACACCCTCGAGACCGGGCCGGACGGTCGCCTCGGCGTCATCCTTCGCGACGACTCCCTCATTTCGCTCGGCCCTTCGAGCCGCGTTGCGATCGAAAAGTTCCTCTTTTCTCCTGCTGAAGGAAAACTCGGCCTCACGACCCGCATCCTGCGCGGAACCATGGCTTATCTCTCGGGGCTCATCGGCCGCCTCGCCCCCGAGTCGGCGACCTTCGTCACGCCGGTGGCGACCATCGGTGTGCGGGGGACGCGCTTCGCGATCAAGGTCCCGGAGTAGCCGATGGAGACCCTGCGGTCGCTCGCCGTCGCCATGGTGGCCCCCGCACTGTTGCTCGCGAGCTGCGCCGCGCCACGACCCTCGGCAGACGCTCTCCGGCCCGAAACCACCGTTGTGCTCCTTCCCGACGCTGACGGCAAGGTCGGCCGCATCATCGTAGCGAACCAGGCCGGCAGCCGCACCCTCGATCGCGCGGAAACCGCCACGAGTATCCACGACGCGCAGACCGCCCCGGCCGAGCCGGCGCCGATGGCCGCTGCGGAGATCGCCACGACCTTCGGCGACGCCCTCGCGGCGCAACCGCCGCGCCCCCTGCACTTCGTCCTCTACTTCGAGCAGGGTTCGGCGGAGTTGACCGCGACATCCCGCGGCGAGCTCAAAGCGGTTGTCAGAGCCGTTCACGACCGCCGTTCCGTCGACACGAGCGTCGTTGGTCACTCCGATACCGCCGGGGATGCCCGGATGAACCTGGGGCTTTCGTTGCAACGCGCGATAGCCGTCGCCGCCCTCCTCTCCGCGGAGGGCATTCCCCCTGAAGCGCTCGAGATCACTTCCCACGGCGAAGCAAATCTCCTCGTGCCGACCGGGGACAACGTTTCCGAACCGAGGAACCGCTGCGTCGAAGTCACCGTGAGGTAACGGGGTGAGGCGGCCCCGGGCCAGCGGACTGCTCGTGCGCCCCCCTCGCCGCCGCGCCTTGTGGCGGACCGGCGCTGCCGGAATCGGGTTCACACTCCTGGTTATTGCAGTCGCCTGGCGCCCGCCCCGCACTCTCCAGAACAGCGAAAGCAGGGTCTACGACATCTTCCTGCGCGCCGCGCCGCACTCTCCGGCCGGGACCGTTCCCGTGGTTGTCGACATCGACGAAGAGAGCCTCGCGCGCTACGGCCAGTGGCCCTGGCCACGCTACCGCCTGGCGCAGCTGCTCGAGCGGCTGCGCGACCTCGGCGCCGCGGCAATCGCGGTCGACATGGTCTTCGCCGAGCCCGATCGCACCTCGGTGCCGCTGCTGCTCCGCGAGATCGAACGCGATCTCGGCGTGATCATGCGGGTCGATGGACCGGTCGGCGGGATCGGCGACAACGATCGGCGTCTCGCCGAAACCCTCACCAACGGTCCATTCACCCTCGGCTACTCCTTCGACTTCGGGACGGCGAAACCTGCGACGGACTGTATCCTGCACCCGATAACGCTGCACCGGGTGGAACGCGGGGGCGGAATGCCCCTGGTCCGCGCGCCGGCAGTCGTTTGCAACCTGCCGCTTTTCGCGCGTGCCGCGGGCAGCTCGGGGTTCTTCAACGTGGCGCCCGACCAGGACGGCACCGTGCGCAGGGTCCCGCTGCTGATCGAGTATCGCGGGGAGTTTTTCCCGAGCCTGGCGCTCGCGGCGCTCATCCGCGCCCGCAAAGAGAGTTACATCACCCTCGAGTCCGGCGACGGGGCCGCTCGGCGGCTCATCGTCGGGGGACGGGCAATCCCCCTCGACGCCCGCGGAAACATGCTGGTGCGCTTTCGCGGGCCGGGGCACGGGTACGCCTACCTCTCGGCGGCCGCGGTCCTCGAGGGGCGCGTTCCCGCGGGGACGCTCAAGAACCGCATCGCCTTCGTCGGCACCACCGCCGCCGGCTTGAAAGAGCTGCGGGCGACGCCGTTCGACCCGATTTTCCCCGGGCCGGAAGTCCACGCCGCCGCACTGGACACCCTCCTCCAGGGCGATTGCCCGCAACGGCCGCGCTCGGCTCATGGGTCGGAACTGCTCGCGGCGCTCGTCGTCGGTGCTCTGGCCACTTTCGTTTTTTCCCGCTCCGGGGCGATCGCCGGACTGCCGCTGCTGATGTGCGGCTCCGCAATGCTTTGGGGCGGCGCCTTCTGGCTCTTCGCGCGGGCCGGTATCTTCATCTCCCCGCTCACGCCCCAGGCCGCGCTCGCCGGAGCCTTCGCGCTGCTTTCCTTTCTGCGTTTTCGCCAGAGCGAGCACGATTCTGCCGAGTTTTCCCGCAAGCTCTCGCTCACGCAGGACGTCATCATCCAAAGCATGGCCGCACTGGCCGAAACGCGCGACAATGAAACCGGCGGACACATCCAGCGCACTCGTCACTACGTCAAGGTGCTGGCCGAAGCGCTGCGCGCGCACCCGCGCTTTCGCGGCTTTCTCGACGATCGCTCCATCGAGCTGATGTACCGGCTCGCGCCGCTCCACGACATCGGCAAGGTCGGCGTCCGCGACAGTATCCTGCTCAAGCCGGAGGAATTGACGCGGGAGGAATTCGAGGAGATGAAACGCCACACGCTGTATGGCGACAGCACGCTCGCCATGGCCGAGCGGGACCTCGGGGAAGACTCCTTTCTCAGGATCGCCCGCGAGTTCGCGCTGACGCACCAGGAGAAGTGGGACGGCAGCGGCTACCCCCAGGGGCTCAGCGGCGAGCGGATCCCGATCGCCGGACGCCTGATGGCCGTCGCCGACGTCTACGACGCGCTCGTCAGCCGCCGCATCTACAAGGAGCCGATACCGCACGAGCGGGCTGTCGCGATACTCGCGGAGGGGCGTGGCACGCACTTCGACCCGGACATGATCGACGCCTTCCTCGCGCACCAGGATCAGTTCAAGGAGATCGCGACGCGGTTCGCGGATACGGCTCCCGTGCTGAACATCGCCGGGGGCGGCCGCGCCCCCCGATCGCCCCCGCGGCGTCCGCCGTGATCATGATCTGGACGTCGCGGTAGCGGCGAGGCACAATGCCCCGGGCTGCGGAGGGGGGAGGCGCGGATGAGCGGGGGTGCGGAGAAACGGCGGCACATCCGCATCCCCTTGATCGCCGAGATCCAGTACTTTTCCGACAGTCCACCCCTCGCCGCCCGCATCTCCGACATCAGCAGCAGCGGCCTCTTCATCGACACCCTCAATGCGCTGCCGATCGGCGCGACCGTGAAGTTCAGGTTGCTCCTGCCGCCGGAGATCTCCGCGACGCCGATCGTGGGTGAAGGTGTCGTCGCCTGGGTTCAGCCGATGCTGGGCATGGGTTTGCGCTTCACCCATATGGGGCGAACGGACTGGGAGCGGATCACCGCGTATGTCGGTAGCGTCGCCAAGGCCAAACGATAACGTCCTCCACGGCAACACCCTGCCCAACGCGGGGTTTCGACGATCTGTTACTCGTGCGCAGTAATCAGACCTCCACCGCGACCGGAGGATCGCCGCGATCATGAGCGACAGCACTTCTCAAGGCTACAAGCTCCACCCGCAGGTGCCAGGGCGCCGGAGTCGTGCTCTTTCGACGCAAGATCGCGATCGCTTTCAGCATGGCGGGCCTGAGCATCGCGCTGTCGGTGTGGCGTATCGTCTTCTTCGCCCGGTTCACCGAGGAGCCCGGGAATCTGTGGCACTGGGCCTACCTGGCGGGGAACACCGGGCTCATCATCGGGGCGCTCGCCGAGGGGTACTACGGCGGACGCTTGAATCATCGCTCAGCGGCTCGAAGTTTATCTGCGCCCGGCCGTCCGGAAGTCCCACGGCGGCACCGGGTTCGGCGCCGCCCAGAGGCCGCGGCGCGCCGCTCGTGCCTCCCGCTCCAGTGCCTCCACGGTTCGGTCGTTCGAGTACTTGCGATACCACCAGGCGCAGCCGGCTGCAACCAGTTCGCGGTTGAGCGAACGGCCGTCGGGCAGGAAGACCTCGGCCAGTTCGCGGTCGTAGCGGTCTCTCCCCTTCCCGACAAGGCGAACCTCCTTGCCGAACGCGAGATCCGCCGTGAAGCGCCTCGCCTTCTTCCCGAACGCCTGCGCCAGCTCAGGGCAGTCGATGCCATCCAGACGAACCTCGATGCCGACCCCGCCGCGCATCACCACGATGCTGTCGCCATCCCGGATGCGGACGACCGTTCCCGCCGCCGCGGCAGGGGGCGGGAGATGCGATGCCGCCTGCGCCCCGCCCCTCGCACCGGCCGCGGCCGCCGGCGGCGGCGCCAGGTTGCTACCGCCGGAATCTCCGCCCGCGTCCCGTTCATGTCGCGCCGGATCGGCCCAATCGCGACCACGACCCCAGACGAAGACAATACCCGCGGCGAACAACAGCAGCACTGTCCACCGTTTCACGCCGTGCTTGAACAAATCGCGCCCTCCTCGGCACCACGGCGGATCGCTCCCGCCTCATCACATCGCGCCGGTTGCAGACGATTTCTAGCGAACTCTCTCAGGCGCGGAGCACCGGCTTGAGGAACTTCCCCGTAAACGAGCCCTTGGCGCGAGCGATCTGCTCCGGTGTCCCCTGCGCCACCACCTCGCCGCCCGCGTCGCCGCCTTCGGGACCGAGGTCGACGACGTAATCGGCGCTCTTGATGATGTCGAGGTTGTGTTCAATGACAACCACCGTGTTGCCGGCGTCCACCAGCCGGTTGAGCACCTCGAGCAGCTTCTGGATATCGGCGAAATGCAGCCCGGTCGTCGGCTCGTCGAGGATGTAGACCGTGCGCCCGGTGCTGCGTCGGCCCAGTTCGCGCGAGAGCTTGACCCGCTGGGCCTCGCCGCCCGAAAGCGTGGTCGCGCTCTGCCCGAGCTTGACGTACTCCAGGCCGACGTCGTTGAGCGTCTGGAGTCGCTCGCGGATCGGCGCGTGGTGGCGGCGGAAGAATTCGAGCGCCTGGCCGACCGTCATTTCGAGCACCTGCGCGATGTTCAGTCCCCGATACTCCACCTCGAGGGTCTCGCGGTTGTAGCGCCGGCCCTTGCAGACCTCGCAGGTGACGTAGACGTCGGGGAGAAAGTGCATCTCGATCTTGATGATGCCGTCGCCCTCGCAGGCCGCGCAGCGCCCGCCCGCGACGTTGAAGGAGAAGCGCCCCGGGCGATAGCCGCGCAGGCGCGCCTCGGGCACCGCGGCGAAGAGGTCGCGGATCGGCGTGAAGATCCCGGTGTAGGTTGCCGGGTTCGAGCGCGGCGTGCGACCGATCGGGCTCTGGTCGATGTCGATCACCTTGTCGACGTTCTCCAGCCCCATCAGCTTCGCGAACGGCGCCGGACGCTCCTTGGCGCGGTACATCGCGTGGGCGAGCGCCTTGAAGAGCGTCTCGATGACCAGCGTGCTCTTGCCCGATCCGGAGACGCCGGTGACGCAGGTCAGCGTCCCGAGGGGCACTTCGAAGTCGATCCCCTTGAGGTTGTTGCCGCGCGCGCCGATCAGGCTGAGCGACTTCAGGCCGGGGCGCCGCGTTGCCGGAACCGGGATCGAAAGCCTCCCGGAGAGGTACTTGCCGGTCAACGAGTCCGGGTGCCTCACGATCTGTTCGGGCGTCCCCGCCGCGACGAGGTAGCCGCCGTGCTCGCCGGCGCCGGGCCCGAGGTCGACGACGTAGTCCGCCGCCGTGATGGTCGCCTCGTCGTGCTCGACGACGAGCACGGAGTTGCCCAGGTCACGCAGCCCCTTGAGCGTGCCCAGGAGCCGGTCGTTGTCTCGCTGGTGCAGGCCGATGCTCGGCTCGTCCAACACGTAAAGAACGCCGACGAGACGCGAGCCGATCTGGGTCGCCAGCCGGATCCGCTGCCCTTCGCCGCCGGAGAGCGAGGCCGCTTCGCGTTCCAGCGTCAAATACCCAAGGCCGACATCGGCGAGGAACTGCAGGCGCTCGCGGATTTCCTTGAGGATCCGCGCGGCGATCGTCTGCTCGGTCGGCGTGAGATCGACCGCGCAAAAGACCGCGCTCGCGGCGGTCACCGACAGCGCGGTAACATCGGCGATGCACTTGCCGCCGAATTTCACCGCGAGCGCCTCCGGCTTGAGCCGCCGACCCTTGCAGGCCGGGCAGCTCTGACGCGCCATGAAGCGCTCGATCTCCTCGCGGATCGCGGCCGACTTGGTCTCGCGGTAACGCCGCTCGAGGTTCTGGACCGCGCCCTCGAAACGCCGCTTGAAGCGGAAGCGGTCTTCCGCCCCGCGCTCGAGGGTGAAGACGATCTCCTCCTCGCCGGAGCCGTGCAGCAGGACCTCGCGGACCTTCGCCGGCAGGCGCGCGAACGGCGTTTCGAGGTCGAACGAGTAGTGCCGCGCGACCGCGCCGAGGGTCTGGAGGAAGTACTCCGAGGTCCGTCGCTCCCAGGGGAGGATCGCCCCTTCGCCGAGCGTCAGCGACGGGTCGGGCACGACCAGTTCGTCGTCGAACTCCATCTTGGTGCCGAGGCCGCCGCAGTCCGGACAAGCGCCCACGGGGCTGTTGAACGAGAAGAGCCGCGGGGAGATCTCGGGGTAGCTCACGCCGCAGTCCGGGCAGGCCATCTTCGAGGAGAAGACCTGGTCGCCCACGCCGGGTTGCTCGATGACGACTAACCCGTCGCCCAGCGCGAGGGCGGCCTCGAGCGAGGCGGCGAGACGCGAGCGCACGCCCTCCTTGACGACGAGGCGATCGACGACGACCTCGATCGTGTGCTTCTTCTTCTTGTCGAGGACGATTTCCTCGCTCAGCTCCCGCTGGACTCCGTCGACACGGATTCGCAGGTAGCCTTTGCGCCGTGCGTCCTCGAACGCTTTCTGGCTCTCCCCCTTGCGCCCGCGCACCAGCGGCGCGAGGACATGCACCCGCGTCCCCTCGGGCAGGGCGGCGACGCGGTCGGTGATCTGTTCGGCGCCCTGGGAGGCAATCTGGCGACCGCACTTCCAGCAGGAGGGGCGGCCGACACGCGCAAAGAGCAGGCGCAGGTAGTCATAGATCTCGGTGACGGTGCCGACCGTGGAGCGCGGGTTCTTCGAGAGCGTGCGCTGTTCGATGGAGATCGCCGGCGAGAGACCCTCGATGACGTCGACGTCCGGTTTCTCCATCAGCTCCAGGAACTGACGCGCGTAAGCCGAGAGCGACTCGACGTAACGGCGCTGCCCTTCGGCGTAGATCGTGTCGAAAGCCAGCGAGGACTTGCCGGAGCCGGAGACACCGGTGACCACGACCAGCCGGTTGCGCGGAATGTCGAGCGAGATGTTCTTGAGATTGTGCTCGCGCGCGCCGCGCACGACGATGGACTGGTCGGCGGACGGCACGGTAACGGGCACCGGACAATTTTTCGTGTCAGCAACCATCAAGCCATTGACCATCCATCTCGAGAGCAGACCCGGTTTTCATTATCCCTGTTCCCGTGTGGACTACGGGGCCCTGTCGCTGCGCACCCCCGTCGGTGCTCGCGAGACGCTGTGCGCCGCCGGGGTCCCCCGCTGCGCGCCACCCCTTCGTCCAGTCCATCTTCAAGAGCAGCCAGTTCCCGTACGGAGAGTTGTGCCCGTCAACTCGAACCCGTTTGTAACCGTAGGGGAGCAGGCAAATCCTCTCCCGCTCGTTCACGGTGAATATGCCGGGCGGGGGAGCAACCCCGCCCCAACGGTCGTTACAAACCGTGATGACGTAGGGGAGGGGTTCATCCCCTCCCACCGCGCGAACCCGGTTATCGATAATGACACCGGTAGGTGTGCCCCGGGCCGGCCTCGCGCACAGCGGGGTATTCGCGGTCGCAGCCGTCGCCGCGAATCGGACAGCGCGGGTGGAAGGAGCAACCCGGCGGCGGGGTGATCGGGCTGGGAACATCGCCCCCGAGAACTACGCGCCGTTGCCCCCGACGCGCCGGGTCCGGCACGGGCACGGCGGCCAACAGCGCCTCGGTGTACGGGTGACGCGGCCGGGCATACAGCTCGGCGGCCGGGGCGGTCTCGACGATCCGGCCGAGATACATCACCGCGACGGCGTCGCTGATGCGCTCGACGAGGCTCAGGTCGTGCGAAATGAAGAGGTAGGCCAGGCCGAACTCCTCTTGCAGATCGAGCATCAGGTTCACGACCTGGGCCTGGATCGAAACGTCGAGCGACGAGACGGGCTCGTCTGCGACAATGAGCTTCGGCCGCAGCGCCAACGCGCGGGCGATCCCGATGCGCTGACGCTGTCCGCCGGAGAACTCGTGCGGGTAGCGGAAACGGTCTTCGGCCTTGAGTCCCACGCGCTCGAGCAGGTCGATCACCGCCCCTTCGAGTTCGCGTTTCGGCACGATCCCGTGCAGGTGCAGCGGCTCGCCGACCGTCGAGAGGACGCTCATCCGCGGGTTGAGGGAGGAGTACGGGTCCTGGAAAATAATCTGCATCTGACGGCGCGCCTGGCGCAGCTCCTCCTTGCCGAGCGCCAACAGGTCGCGGTCATCGAAGCGGATCGCCCCGGCCGAAGGCTCGATCAGTCGCAGCACGACCCGCCCGGTCGTCGATTTGCCGCAACCGGTCTCGCCGACCAGGCTCAACGTTCCTCCCGGGGCGAGGTCGAAGTCGACGCCGTCGACCGCGTGGACCCAGCCCACGGGCCGCTGCCAGAAGCCCCCGCGGACGGGGAAGTGCTTCACGAGCCCGCGGACCGACAGCAACGAGATCTCCGTCATCCGTTCAGGCTCCTCGACTCTTGATGTTTTCCTTCCCGGCTACGGGGTCCTGTCGCGAAGTTTACGCCGGCCTCGCCGGTGGGCCTCCGTCGGTGCTCGCTCGGAGCTGCGCGCCGTCGGAGGCCTCCCCTCCGCGCCACCCCTGTGCCCATCCAGTTCTCCCGGTGTTCCCGTTCCGTCCTGGCGCGGGCCGGTGGCCTGCAAAAGAGTGCCAGCTTGGCAACGGGAACGCATTCTGAATCGGTATCTCTTCGGGCGTTGTTGGAGAAAGCAGGTTGAACATCGTCGCGCCCGCGCGATGGTGTTCCGGAATAGCAGTCCAGGGTCATGGCGCCACCCAGCACCGCGCCCACCGCCCGGGAGACTTCTCCTCCAGCGGCGGCATTTGTTCCGCGCAGATCGCCTTTCGCCGCGGACAGCGCGGCTCGAAGGAACATCCGGGCGGCAGATGCTTGGGGTCCGGAACCGTCCCGGGGATCGCGTCCAGGTGCCGCCCCGCGCCGCGCTTGCCGAGCACCGGCCGCGAGTGCAGCAGCCCGGCCGTGTACGGGTGCCAGGGGGCCTCGAAAAGCGGACGGCAGGCGGCCTGCTCGACGATCCGCCCGGCGTACATCACCGCCACGTCGTCGGCGGATTCGGCGACGACGCCCAGGTCGTGGGTGATCAGCAGCAGCGCCGTGCCCATCTCGTCGCGCAGTTGTTCCATCAGGTTCAGAATCTGTGCCTGGACCGTGACGTCGAGAGCCGTCGTCGGCTCGTCGGCGATGAGCAGCTTGGGCCGACAGGCCAGCGCGATGGCGATCAACACCCGCTGGCGCATCCCCCCGCTCATCTGGTGGGGGTATTCGCGGGCGCGCCGCGACGGGTCCGGGATGCCGACTTTCTCGAGCATGCCGATCGCGCGCGCGAAAGCCTCCTTTTCCCCGAGCTTCAGGTGGATCCGGTAGACTTCCGCCACCTGGTCGCCCGTGGTGAAAACAGGATTGAGCGACGTCATCGGCTCCTGGAAAACCATCGAAATCTCTTTGCCGCGGAATCCGGCAAGTTCCTTCTCCGTGAGGGGGACAAGATCGCTCCCCTCGAACCAGATCCGGCCGGCGGCGATCCGTCCCGGCGGCGAGGGAATGAGACGCATCACGGCCAGCGAGGTCACGGTCTTGCCCGAGCCGGACTCGCCGACCAGACCCAGGGTCCGTCCACGATCGAGCTTCAAACTCACATCGGCGACGGCTGCGAAAGCCGGCCCCTTGCCGGAAAACTCAACCCGCAGATCCTCGATCTCCAGCAACTGGCGCACGCGGCCGTCCCCCATCGTTGAAGTTGGGAAGTATAGCATGCGAAATGGAAAATCCCCTTCCCTCGCCTTTTATCACCAGGAGAAGAAAGGGGATCTCGCCCTCCGGCCGACCGGCCGGAAACCATCTACCCTCAGGAGAAGGGGCTCTTCCCCGCTCCACAACCTCCGGAACTGGGGGAGGCCGCGCCGCTGCTGCCGCAACAGTTCGAGGCAAAGGTCGAAAAAACCTTCTGCACCCGCCCCTTACCGCATTTGCTACAGGCACCAGGCTCCTCGCTGCGGCCCGTTCCCGCCGAATAACGCTCGAAAGCGTACCCGCAGGAATCGCATTTATATTCGTACATGGGCATTTTTACTCTCCTTTTTGTTCGTTGACCATTAACCCGGCGCACCTATCTTAACAACAAACTCAGGCAACCTATGGCCTTTTTCCACCAATACGTTATATTAAGATGCACGGGCTGGGATAGGGTTGCTGACTATATCGTGCGGTTGTGGTTTGCGACCGCGGTTTTCGGATGACGATTGTGTGAGGAGATGCCGGAACTTCCTGAAGTAGAAACAATGGTGGTGGGCCTG
>Ga0334722_10001966_pt1 | contig 24156 bp, 29 predicted proteins | sample C3_bottom_MG_FD_207210 | JGI IMG/M metagenome (GOLD analysis project Ga0334722, IMG submission 207210) | Sediment microbial communities from Yellowstone Lake, YNP, Wyoming, USA - C3_bottom | ecosystem: Environmental > Aquatic > Freshwater > Lake > Sediment | place: USA: Wyoming | collected... | reverse complement strand
CTATCCAACTCTCTTTCTGACCAAAAATAACTCAAAACTCCACACGAAACCAAAACACGCCCATTTAAAAACAAAAACGCAAAACAAGAACACCAAAATCACGGACTCAGTTTAGTGTCTCGATGACAAGAAGATATCTTTGCAGGTTTTTGAAATAGTAGTAATAATGGTACAACTTTTCATCGAATGGATGCGCAGTCATCTTAGTTGGGTGAAGTAAAGTTTGTCTAAAATCATTTAGATAGGGCACGACTTCGGGGTGTTCTGTACAGATGTGCTGCCAACGTTCATCAGTAAGATAAATTGTTCTTTTTGTCTTATCATCTGTCTCAAGGAGTCGCATCAAATGGGTGAGTGTGGATGATCTTAAATAAGTGTGTATGAATGCGGTGAAGGGAGTTGAATAGACAGGCTTTGTGTTGAACAATAATTGAGTTCCATTCTTTTTTTTTCTTCTGCACAACCACAATCTTTTTAATGGTGGTCCTTTCTCGGCGCATTATGAAAAAGGTGATGCTTGTTGTGTTGTTGTTTCTTGTGTCGTGTGTTGCGCAGCCGTACGTGCAGCCAACGGACCAAGTTTCTCAGGATAATGCCTCGGTTTTTCCTCCTGCTTCTGTGCCGGTGCAAAAGGTTGTTGAGAAGGTTGTGGTTCAGTGTTGGGATAATTCGATGGCGTCAAGTGTTGATGAGTGTCCTGCAAAGCCTGCAAAAGTGCAAGTTGCTCCTCCTGCGCCGGCGGAATCAAACGTTCCGATTGCACGGAAGTTTTTGGATGATGCGCAAAATAAGTTTACGGGGTATGCGTATCTTCTTTCTGATCGGATGGTGATTCAGTATAAGGGTAAGGTGCGGCACTATTTTTTCACCGTGCAAAAGCTTGATGACGGGTGGATTACGGATGTGTTTGTTGATTTGGATGGTAAGACTGCGTTGGCGTATTGTAATATTGATCGTGAGGCGGATATTTTTAGTGACGGGTTTGATTTGGCGCGTAGTCGTTGTCATGCGTATTTGAACAAGTCGATTTCGGTTCCGTTTGAAGAGTGGGCGCCGCATGGCCCGCTTGATGTTCTTGCAGAGTTCGCAAATCGTGTGCCGGTGCGTGTTGAGGATAATGTGCAAACGATTAGTATTGGGGGGAGCGCAAAGACGATTCAGCCGTCTGTGCACTATTTGGTTGATGGGAAGCGGGTGGTTTTGCGTATGGATAAGCGGTATCATGTTCCGCTGAAAGTCGAGCGTGAGGGTGATGAGCCGCTTGATTTCCGTGATACGTTCTTTGATACGATGATTTTGGAGGGCAAGCCGACAAAGATTACGCCGCAGATGGTCGAGTACGCGCCTCCTTCGGGCTTTTGGGCAAAGGCTGAAGCGAAGTAGTTCTTCGAGCATTTTTCAGTAACCTTTATATACTCTTCACGAACAATATTAACTATGGTTAACCGAGTGCTTCAGCCGCAGGAAATTGAAGTGTTTTACGTGCTTCCGGCAGTGCGTCGGGAGTTTGCGATGTGTATGAAGGCAGAGGGCAAGTCGCAAAAGGAAATTGCAAAGCTCTTAGGGGTTACGGGCGCCGCAGTTTCGCAATATATGAGTGCGAAGCGTGCGTCCTTGCTCAAGTTCACCGATGATATGCGTAAAGAGATCAAGGAGAGCGCAGCAAGGATCGAGTGTGAAATGACGCTGACGCGCGAGATGCAGCGTATTGTGAACCTCGTGCGTGATGCGCGTATCGTGTGTCAGGTTCATGAGGGTTTGGGCAATGTTCCTGCAGGGTGTAATGTGTGTTTTGAGAATAAGGAGGGGCGCGGTCATGGAAAAGAAACGTGATCATTTCAAGGAAGTGATGGAGATCCTTGATCAATATTACGAGGGAACGCCAAAGAAGGATTCGAAGTTTGATGATGGCGGCGAGTGATGAAGCTGGAAATAAAAGACTTGCATGTGTCAGTGGACGGGAAAAAGGTCCTCAATGGAGTTTCAGTAGTGATTAATCCGGGAGAAATTCATGCAATCATGGGTCCTAATGGCGGGGGAAAGAGTACGCTCTCGTTTGTGATCGCGGGCCATCCGAAGTACAAGGTAGAACAAGGAGATATTCTTGTTGACGGAAAAAGTATTTTGGGGCTTCCTGCGCACGAGCGTGCAAAGCGCGGGATGTTCCTCTCATTTCAAAACCCGCTTGAAGTGCAGGGCGTGTCGTTTTCAAAATTCTTGCTCACGATTGCAAAGGCAAAGGATGCGAAATTGTCGGTTGTTGATTTTAAGAAGCGTCTTGACGCGCTTCTTGTGCGTTTAGGTCTTGACAAGTCGTTTGTTGAGCGGGATGTGAATGTGGGTTTTTCTGGCGGTGAGAAGAAGCGCGCAGAAGTGTTGCAGCTTTTCATTGCAAATCCCGCGCTTGCCATTCTTGACGAGCTTGATTCAGGTCTTGATGTTGATAGTTTGCAGTTTTTGGGAAGTCAGGTGAATGCGCTTCGTGGTCAAAATTTTAGTGCACTGGTCATCACGCATTATCAGCGTTTGCTTGATTTTTTGAAACCTGATGTCGTGCATATTCTTGTTGATGGGAAGATTGTTGCGAGTGGTTCTGCGGATCTTGCGCGTGACGTGGAGAAGAAGGGTTATGCGCAGTTGGTGACTGTGTGAGCGGACTCACGTTGTTGAACAATGATTATGAGAAGAAGTATGGTTTTCGTGATCCGGAAAATTTTGTGTTCAAGACCGCGCCTGGATTATCTGAAGACGTCGTGAAGCAAATATCGACGCAAAAGGGCGAGCAAAAGTGGATGCTTGATATGCGCTTGAATGCGCTCAAGATTTTTTTGGCAAAGGAGATGCCGACCTGGGGCGGTAAGTTGTCTGATATTGACTTTTCGAAATACACGTATTTTGTGAATCCGACGGAAAAGACGGCGCATTCGTGGGATGATGTTCCTGCGGATATTAAGCGCACGTTTGATAGGCTGGGGATTCCGCAGGCAGAGCAGAAGTTTTTGGGCGGTGTTGGCGCGCAATATGAGAGCCAGACGGTGTATCATAAGTTGCGCGAGGATTTGGCAAAGCAGGGTGTGATTTTCACGGATACGGATACGGCGATGAAGGAGCATTCGGAGATTTTCAGGAAGTTTTTCGGTACGGTTGTTCCCGCAGGTGATAATAAATTTGCCGCGCTCAACACGGCGGTTTGGAGTGGCGGGAGTTTTATTTATGTTCCAAAGAATGTGAAAGTGACGGTTCCGCTGCAGGCATATTTTAGGATCAATGCGAAGAATGTGGGGCAGTTTGAGCGTACGTTAATTATTGCGGATGAGGGTGCAGAAGTGACGTATATTGAAGGGTGTCTTCCTGTTGGAGAAGAAGTAACGCTCGGCGACACGCAGGTTCCGATCGAAACAATAAAAGAAGGACAAACGGTTATTAACAGCAATGGCGCTGAGACGGTTGTGAAGAAGACGATGGTGAGGCCATATGAGGGTGCGCTCATAGAGCTTGTACCTGTTTCTGTTGGGAATGCGTTTAAGCTTACTCCTGAGCATCCGGTTCTTGCGATCAAGCGTTCGCAAATTCATGCAGGGAGACGAAGGAAAAGAAAATTAAGTGATATCTCTCTCGTCAAATTGAAACGAGCAAAGCCGGATTTTGTTGAGGCGGGAAAATTAGAGGAGGGAGATTTTCTTCTTTTTCCAATTAACAAAGTGGAACGTGATAAGGATGAATTAACGAATGGGCATCTTAAGCTTTTGGGGTATTATCTTGCAGAAGGTCATACGGGCAAGATTAACAATTGTGAGGCGGTTGTGTTGTCGTTTAATGATGGGGAGCGTATAACAATAGATGATGCAAAGCAAAGCATTTTTGACTCGTGTGGAAAATGGCCAAGCGAGTATCATGATCCACAAAAGCATGAGCTGCGGCTGACTGTTTACTCCAAAGAACTTGCATATTTATGTGTGCATCATTGCAGTAAATATGCGCAAAAGAAACAATTGAGCAAAGAAATCATGGAGTTGCCTCCTGCACGTCAAAGTATCTTACTTGATGCGTATTACAAAGGTGATGGGAGCAGGTATTTTTCTGCAAAGCGGAATGGAACTGTTTTCCGAGCGCTCACCGTTTCTCGCATTCTTGCTTTCCAGCTACAGGAACTTCTGTCGCGACAAGGCATTTTTGCGTCTATTAATGTGCGAGAACCATTCTCTGAACGGATGAAGGATGGAAGAGTAGTTAACCACAGTAAAGGCTATGTGATTTATTATCAGGATGTGAAAAAGTTCGTTGCGGTTAAAAGATGGGGTGATAACTTTGTGGTTCCAATAAGGAAGATACGGCAAGAAAATTATTCGGGTAACGTTTACAATTTTCATGTTGCGAGCGCTCCTAATACGTATCTTGTGAAAGGCTTCGCAGTACATAATTGCACGGCTCCTGTTTACTCAACAGACAGCTTGCATGCGGCAGTTGTTGAAGTGATCGCTCTTACAGGTGCGAAGGTGCGCTATACGACGATTCAGAATTGGAGTAGTAACGTGTATAATTTGGTGACAAAGCGCGCGTTCGCGTTTAAGGATGCGACGGTGGAATGGATTGATGGGAATTTGGGGAGTAAGCTCACGATGAAGTATCCTGCGGTGTTTTTGAAGGGGGAGGGTGCGCGTGCGGATATTTTGAGTATTGCGTTTGCAGGCAGGGGCCAGCATCAGGATGCGGGTGCAAAGGTTGTGCATCTTGCGCCGCGTACGACCTCGCGTATTGTCGCAAAATCGATTAGTAAGGATGGGGGTCGTTCGAGTTATCGGGGGCTTGTGCGCGTGGTGCCGGGTGCAAAGGGGGTAGTGAGTTCGGTGAGGTGTGATGCGCTTTTGCTTGACAAGGAATCGCGTTCTGATACGTATCCGAAGATGTTAGTGGATGAGCCGACGGCGACGATTGCGCATGAGGCAAAGGTGGGGCGGATCGGTGATGAGCAGATTTTCTATTTGATGTCGCGGGGTTTGAGCGAAAGCGAGGCGTTGGCGTTGATTGTGCTGGGTTTCATTGCTGATTTTACGAAGGAGTTGCCGATGGAGTACGCGGTTGAACTCAATAAGCTTGTGCAGCTTGAGATGGAAAGCGTGGTGGGATAATGCATGAATTGATCATTCCTGCGGGCGTAAAGCGCGAGTTGGTTTTTGTGCATACGAGTCCGGAAGAGAAAGTGCGCGTAGTCACGCTTGCGGGCGAGGGTGCAGAAGTTCATGTTGATGAGATTTTTCTTTCGGGCACGGTGAGAAGTTTGGTGAAGGTTGTTCATGCTGCGCCAAGGACGGTATCGCGCGTGAGGACGCGGGGCGTGGTTCGTGTGAATGAGCAGGTGTGTGCGCATGCGACGATCGTGATGCCAAAGGGTGCATCGCAAAGCGAGAGTTCGGTGGTTCAGAAGTTTTTATTGCTTGGTGATTCTGCGAAGGCAGAGGCGATTCCGTCGATGGAGATCGAGGCAAATGACGTGCGCGCAACGCATGCAACGTCGATTTGTCCCTTGAGTGACGATCAATTATTTTATCTGATGTCGCGTGGTCTTTCGATGGATGAGGCGCGTGACGTGATTATTGGGGGCTTTTTGGGTGTTCCTGGGGGGTTTGAGCATGTTGCAACGCGAAAATCTCTCTAAGTTTGATGCAGCGAACGTGCGTAAGGACTTTGCGTTTTTCGAGCAAGGATTGATTTATTTAGACAGTGCTGCGACGTCGCAAAAGCCGCGTGTGGTGTTGAATGCGATGGTTGATTTTTATGAGAAGAGTAATGCGAACGTGCATCGGGGTGTGTATCGGCTTGCCGAGCGCGCAACGCAGCTTTACGAGAATGCGCGTAAGGCGGTTGCTGATTTTATTGGGGCGGATGCGCGTGAGATTGTTTTTGTGCGTAATGCGACCGAGGCGATTAATTTGGTTGCGCGTACGTTTGGAAACGCGGTTGTTGGGAAGAATGATACGATTTTGCTAACAGAGATGGAGCATCATAGTAATATTGTTCCGTGGCAGATGCTTGCAAAGAGCAAGGGTGCACGTCTGTCATTTGTTCCGATTACGGAATCAGGAGTTATTGATGTGAGCGCGTTAAGGCATGCGCTTTCAAAGAAGCCGAAGATTTTTGCGTTCACGCACGTGAGTAATGTGCTGGGGGCGATTAATCCGGCAAAGGAGTTTGTAAAAGAGGCGCATACGTTTGGCGTTCCTGTTCTTGTGGACGCGTCGCAAAGTGTTCCGAGTATGCCGGTGAACGTGAAGGATTTGGATTGTGATTTTTTGGTGTTTTCAGGGCATAAGATGCTCGGGCCGCATATTGGTGTGTTGTATGGAAAGCGGGAGTTGCTTGAGAAGATGGAGCCGTTTTTGGGCGGGGGCGATATGATCAAGGAGGTTGATTTTGAGAGTTCGACCTATAATGATGTTCCGTGGAAGTTTGAGGCAGGGACGGTTGATGTTCCTAGTGCGGTTGGGCTTGCTGCCGCGATTGAGTATTTGAAGTCGCTTGGGATGGAAAATGTGAGGTGTCATGAGGTGGCGCTTGCGCAGTATGCGTATGATCAGCTCAAAAAAGACCCGTTGATTACCGTGTATGGTCCTAAGGAGCGGTTGAATTTGGTGAGTTTTAACGTGGGTGATATGCATGGGCATGATGTTTCAACGTTGCTTGATCAGTATGGGGTGTGCGCGCGCAGTGGTCATCATTGTGCGCATCCGTTGATGAAGCGTTTGGGGATTCCTGCGAGTGTGCGGGTGAGTTTTGGTCCGTATAATACGTTGAAGGATGTTGATCTCTTTTTGGAGGCGTTGCACAAGGCGAAGAAGGTGTTTGGTTTATGAGCGATCAACTTTATCAGGAAAACATTTTGGATTATTATCGGCACCCGCGTAATTTTGGCGTGCTCGTAAATCCGGATATTGTTGCGCGTGATGTGAATCCTGCGTGCGGTGATGAGGTATCGATGTATCTTGGAATCGAGAATGGTAAAGTGAAGGACGTGCGTTTTTCAGGCAAGGGCTGCGCGATTTCGCTCGCGGCAAGTTCGATGTTGACCGAGCGTATTGTGGGGCGTTCACTTGATGAAATTGCTCAGTTGAAAAAGGAGGACGTACTTGAATTGCTTGCAATTCCGGTGTCCGGGATGCGTATGAAATGCGCGCTGCTGGGGTTTAAAGTTTTAAAACTGGGGATTGTGAAGTATCTAGGAATGGAGGTTCAATCGGATGGTTAAAGTGGTTGAAATTTATGCTGCAATTATAGAAATTAATGAGAGTTTTCAGAAAAAGGATTTAGCAAATCTGAGGAGACAACTTATCACTCTTCAAAGCAGATTGCAGTCTGAAGTTCCTTCGGCATTCACGGATATTGATAAAACACTCATTCAGTTGAGATTGAATCTCAACGATTATCTAAAGCAGACCGATTTGGCAACTCCTGAAGCGGGAGAGCTTTTTTGGGACGAAGTTGCACAGCGCTTTGCTATTGATTTAGAGCAAACTGAAATCAAACAATTTATGACGCTGGCTAAAAAGCTGCGAGGCTTACAATGGATATGACTCCTCAAGAAAAGGCCGGAATAGTTCGTGGTCTGCGTGCACGGAGGTGGGGAAATGTTGCTTCTCTTAATCTTGAGATCTTTGTTGGTGATTGTCTTGAGATTAAAGTTGGCGGCGATGCCGCGCAATCCTACGTGCTACCTTCTGGCGCCCAAGAAATCACATACACTTCGTTGTCCAAAATATTTGAAACAAGCAACAGAGCATTCGTTCGCTTTTCAAGGAATCTTCTGGATCTTATTTCATCAATTGAGAAGGATATTCTTAAGCGTAAGCAATTAGCGTATGCCTCTTCTGCAGTGAAAACTTATTTGTTTCACGATGAAATCCTTTCCTTTTGCCAGGGGGACGCCGTACGAGCTCATTATCGCACTCTTGGCCGGCGACGCTCGGAAATTCTTGGAGCATATCGCGATTTTAGTGAAGATCTCAGAGATTTTCCTGCTGTTATTTTTGAAAATCAGGAGTATGATGCTCCTAAGGAACTCTTTATCCTTGCCCGAAAAATGCTCTTTGATGCGTCACGCAAATATCAAGGCAATCTCCTGGAAGTCAATAATATGCGACCCCTTACGATTGGATTTAAGAAGGGCAATGATCTTCTGTTTGACCCTTTAGCTGTTTATTATAGCGAAGATGACGTCAGCAAGGCATTTAAATTACAACTTCAAAAGTATGCGGGGGAACAAAAATGAAAACTGAACAATCACATCAATTCGTCACCAAGGACATGATCATCGCGGATGTGCTGAAGAAATATCCGGATGTTGCCGTGATTATGTTGGAGTACGGTCTGCATTGTGTGGGTTGTCATGCGAATATTTATGATTCGGTTGAAGCGGGGAGTGCAAGTCATGGGATGGATGCGCAGACGATTGATAGGATGCTTGGCGACATCAACAAGTTTGTTGCAGAGATGAAAAAGGAAGAAGCGATTGCAGATGCGGGTCCTGTCACGGTGACCGTGACTGATGCTGCTGCGCAAAAGATCAAGGATTTGCTTAAGAAAGGAAAGCAGGAGGGTTTTGGTTTGCGCGTGAGCGTGATGCCGGGCGGCTGCAGTGGGTTTGTGTACCAGATGAGTTTTGAGAAAGCCCAAGAGAAGGATGATGCAGTTCTTGAAGATAAGGGTGTGAAGCTTTTTGTGGACAAGGATAGTTTGAAGATGCTTAAAGGGGCAGAAGTAGACTATGTTGATGAGTTGAACCAGAGCGGGTTTAAAGTTAATAACCCGCAGGCAAAGCATAATTGCGGGTGCGGGAAGAGTTTTGGATAATTTTGGACGAGTCTTTTTAAAGGGTTGGTGTAGAAAGCTTTTAATATACCAAGGGTTATAGTGATAAATACGTAAAAGAGGGATTGCTCGGTGTTAAAGGTATCAGGCTCAAAACGTGCAGGTTCGGAAGTTGCTTGGGTTTTTGTCGTGATGGTGATAGTGCTCACGGCGATTACATTTCTTTCTCAGGTCACAAATGAAGGAGGGATTACAGGGGCGATCGTGGTCGCTCCGTCCGGTAATTTGTCGTGTACGACGGTTGCGAGTGCGTCGTGTCCTGGGGGGACAACGAAGGTTCTTGGGGTTTCTAATGTGTCGAATGCGCATGCGGAGATTCCTTCTTTTTCGAATTATTCGGTGAGTGTGTGTTGTAATGATTCGTCGGGTGCGAATACGATTGGGAATCGGGGTGGGACGGTGTTTGCGCATTTGGCGAATTTTAGTAATGCGCATGCGGAGATTGCGACGCAGAGCAATTATGGGGTGAATGTGTCGTTGAATGCGTCGAATGCGCAGGTTTCGTGTACGGTGAATGAGACGGGTGCGGGTTCTTGTGCGCCGGGGTTTGGGTGTGTGGTGACGCTGAGCAGTGATTCGAATGCGCACGTGTCGAATTGTACGGGTTCGGCGTATAATGTGACGGTGTGTTGTGTGATTGGGGGGCTTACAACGCGGTATTTCCATCCGGATAGTGGTTTTGCGAATTTGTTGGTTGCGAATGGTTCGATTAATGGGACGTTGATTAATGCGTCGGTGACGTCGTATTTGACGCAAACGATTACGTATCTGAATCTTACTTCGGGACGTAGGTTTTTGCGTTTTGTGGGTTCGTTTAATACGAGTGATGTGGATGCGCGTGCGCTTACGATTGAGGCGAATGGTACTGCGACTGCGGTGAATACGTCTGGTGTGGTTGGGATAAGTGCGAATCATTCGATTTTTGTTTCAAATGGTTCTACGAATGCGGGTGTGATTGTTTGTCCGGCGGCGAAGATTCTTGGTCAGGTGAATGATTCGTGTTCGGGTGTGCTTGCGTTCCAAGGGCCGTTCCCGCAAACGCAAAGTGGGATTACGGTGACGGTGGATGGGGGCGAGTATCATATTGATAATCTTGCAAGTTCAGGTGCGGAGCTTTTGGTGAGTTTTAATAGTACGCTCACGAATTGCACGGCAGCGAATTCGACGTTCTTTAACAGTGTGTGCACGAATTCAAATGTGACGAATTCAACGGTGATAAACTCGACGAAGGTGGACAGTACGGTAATTGATTCGATCAATACGGGTTGTACGGTGAATGGGAGTACAGAAGTGAATACAATCTGTACGAATTCAACAAAGACGTTTAGTACGGTTGTGGATTCAGTGAATACGAATTGTGTGGTTGTGAATTCAACTGAGGTGGGTGTGAATTGTACGAATTCGAGTCTGACGAATTCAACAAAAGTGTTCAGTACGGTGATTGATTCGGTGAATAATTTGTGTACGGTGGTTGGTTCAGTTGAGGTTGGGACGAATTGCAACGAGTCCGTTCTTGTGAATTCAACGACGAATAATTCAAACCTGACAAATGCAACGATTGTGAACTCAACAAAGATAAATGCGACGGTGATTGATTCAGTAGATGTGAATTGTTTCGTGCAAAATGCAGTTGAGTTAGGAGTGATTTGTGTGGATGGTTCTATCACGGACTCGATAAAGATTAATTCGACGTTGGTGAACTCGGTTGTAAACCAGTCGTACAATAATAATTGCAATGGGGCGAATTTGACGGAGATTCGCAGCAATTGTTCGAACTCAATCGCGGATAATACGTTGTTAGTTGATTCGAATTTGAACGGTTCGCTTTCGAATAATTCACAGATTCGTAATTCGACGAAGATCAACAGCACGATCATTCTTTCGCTCGTAAATGATAGTTTCAATCTGAACTGTATATTGCAGAACTCGGTTGAGTTGAATTCGCAGTGCCAGGATTCGTCGATAACCAATTCGTCGGTGCACGATTCGAATATTACGAATGCGACGATTATCAATAATTTCTGTTTCAATGGGACGATTGTCTTCCATAACCATGTGTTCCACTGTCCGATCGCGCTTTCGGATATTTACAACCCGCAGGCGCCGCATGCAGGGGGTCAAGGTGGCGGTGGCATGCAGTTCGCAAGTAGTGGAGGAGGGATTGGGCCAAAGGTGTATGTGATGAACATTAATCCGTTCATTACGCCATTTTTGTTCCCGAATGATAAGGTGTTGTTTAAGATCGGTGAGAAGGATCATTCGCTGACCGTGCTGAGTGTTGGTCCGAACACTGTTAAGGTGCGCGTGGAGAGTGCGACGCGTGAGTTGACTATTGTAAAGGGTGCAATCGCGAGTTTGGATTTGGAAGGTGATGCGACTGCGGATATCACGGTTGAAATGGTTGAGGTCGTGGGTAATGGTGCAAAGTTGAACATGGTCAAGCCCGCGGAATCTTTGGGTCCCGTGAGTGCGCCAAGGGCTCCGCTTGCAACGGCTCGTGAGGAGGTTCCAAGTGGTGTTCCATCGTCACGTGGGCAGGCGATTACGGGTCCGATTGCGGCTCCGCTTGCAGGCAAAGCAATTGGGCAAGGAACTGCTGTTGGTTCGAGCGGGTTCTTGGTTTCCTCGCTGCTCGTGTTTGTCGCGCTGGCAGTGGTCGCGTTCATGGTTTGGAATAGACGGGCTCGTGGATCGCAAGCGTTACCTGGTGAGGTGCAAGCGATTTCAGAACCTGCGCTTCACGCGCCAAGTGAGGCGGTTTCAGCGCCTGCAGTCGTTGAAGCGCCAAGGCTTCCTGAATCATGGCCTGAGCAAGAGGACTTGCTTGAGCGCGCGTCTCGTGCGGTGAAGGAAGAAGAGGCCGAGTTGAAGAAGTTCCAATCGACCTTTAAGCGTGTGGAGAAGTTGCTTGGGGCGAAAGCGAAACCTGCGAAGCGGGCGAAGAGATAAAAAGATTTAAATATAAGCTTGATAATAATCTAAAAAGTGAAAAGAGGTTTGCATGAAAGTTGAAGTTGCTGTTGAAAAGCGTCATGTGTACGTTTTTGGTGTTCTTACTGCGTTAGTTCTTGGTGGTTTGCTCGTGAACGCGTTTGGGACGAGTAATCCGAGTGTGTTCGGGCACACGCTTTCGGAGCTTGAGGGTACGGCCTGTTCTGGTTTTGATAAGTTGACGGTGAATTCCACTGGGTCTTTGGCTTGTGCGACAGATCAAAATAGTGGCGGGACGATCACAGGTGTTGGCAGCTCGCCAAGTGGGGGATTGTCAAACGTTGCGATTTTTTCAGGCAGTACTTCGATTACGAGTTTTGCAGGGATTCTTACGCAGGATAGTGGTGGTAATTTGTTTCAAACCGCGCACATAGGTATCGGTGGCGTAACTGCGCTCAAATCAGGTGGTTCTGACTCACTTGAATTGGGAAGTTCGCTTCTGTTAAAGGCTTCAGGGAGTAATGCCCCTCTGGCAATTAGAATTTCCAGAAAAGTACTCGTTGGGCCGAGTTGCTCAACAGCATGTCAGTTCTGTCTTGGCGCTTGGACAAGTGCAAGCGCGGTGACAACGTGCGGCGCGACGGTTGCAGGCGACATATGTTTATGCGCGGACATTGTTTGATTTTTGATCACGAGGTATGATTTTGAACGTTTCTTACGCAATCGCCATAAACTGAACGCTCTTCTTTTCGGATCTTTTGGTATTCCGATGTTGATAATGGTAAGGCGTGCGGTGAACGTGTGCGGGAGTAGAGCGGTTCGGTTTTGGAACGGTTTTACGTGGTAGGACGATATGTTTAAATAGTGAAATCTTATCGGATGGTATGAAAAGAGGCGCTTCATGGATATTCGCATTCATTTTGAGAAACGACACTTGTACGTTTTTGGAATTCTTACTGCAGTTCTCATCAGCGGATGGCTCGTGAACGCGTTTGGGACGAGCAATCCTGCGGTTTTTGGGCATAGTGCGGGCGAGCTTATTGTTGATTCTTCAAGTATTGTTGATAGTTCGATTAATGTTTCGAAGGTGAATACGAGTCAGATTCAGGCGCGGGTGACAGGGACGTGCGCAGGGAATAATTTCGTTCAATCGGTTGGATCAGGAGGCACGGTTGGCTGCGGTGCCGGGCCGTCAACGGGGCTTAGTGGGTGTACGCGGCAAATTGGGGTGGGTTCGGGGAGCGGGTCATCACGCACGGCAACGTGTTCAAGTGGTGTTGTTATTTTTGCAGCGTGTTATCCTCCGTCTAATGCGAGTGCAGTTCTTAATGGGATTCATTATCCGAGCACAACGACGGTTGATTTTGTTTGGATTGGTGATCCGGGTTCGGGCGTGATTTGTGATGCGATTTGTTGCACGTCCGGTCTTGTCTAAGAGTGTGCGGGCGCCAGGAACGGAATGTTTTTATCTCTTTGATTTCTTTCTCGGTGTATGAACTCTCTTCTGTTCGAAACTCCGGGTATTCCGATGAGTGCGGCTTTCTTCGCGGTGGCGAGGCTCAAGCCAGAACTGCGGTCTTTCTGAATTTTTCTGTGTAGGTTTTGCTGATGATCCAGTGCATTTTGATCAGTTCTTGAACGACAGGGTTACTTTCATCAAGTCGGTACATTTTCGCCCGGCCTACAACACGTATTTGTTTGACTATCTTGTTTTTTTCTAATTCTTTCCAAAATAAGTTCAAGGTGCTCCAGCTGACACCGGCGTTTTCCGCAATGTCGGTCATGCTGTAGTCAAAATCTTTGAACGTTATGAGAAAATCAAGCACTCTGTTTATGGGGTAATCGCCCAGGACCTTCATGAATAACGATTGATCGTTCATAGCGCATTCAAAGATGGCCATCTTAATAAAGCTTTCTTTTTTGGACGATATCATACAAAAATTTAAGTTAGAATTTATTAGGGGCTTCGTTTTACTTGTGCAAACAATGGATGAAAAAATCGCTGAAACAATCCTTTATCGGCTTTACTCACAAGGCAAATGGGACAACCATGGCCACACTCCTATTGAAAATGCAACGAAGGGATTTCCCAAGCACTTGCGTGGCGAAGCAAAGACAACAATCGAGAAACTTATCAAAAAGGGATTGTTGATTGAATCAAAACACAATTATGGCGAAGGGATATCATTAAACAGCACGATGTTGAAAGATATTGAGGAAATAATCGGGCCGAGCCGAAACATTGGGGAAAAAGGGAAAGATTTATTTTAATGCGATGGAGTTTGGATCAGACCTTCTGAAGAAACAGCAACATTTATATAGTAAATTATTTTACTAGAAATTACTATGGGCATATCAAAGATCACGAGAAATTTTCAGGTAACGCTTCCAAAGGATGTGCGTGAAGTGAAAGATTTACGGGTCGGGGATAAGGTTTTATTCGTTATTGACGGTGAAAAAATCGATTTAGTTAAACTGGATAAGGCGCTGTTAACAAGCGTTGCGGGTTTGTGGTCAGATACGAAGGAGACGGGCGTGCAGTACGAGCGCAGAATAAGGGCGGGCTGGAAAAAGCGCAGGGTTCTATGATTTTAGTGGACACGAACATTTTTATCGACCATTTGAGAAATTTTGCGCCTGCAGTGAGATTTGTTGAGTCACTTGCTGGAAAGGATGTTCTTTTTTCAGCGATAACAGAATCAGAGCTTCTTGCGGGTAAAGAGAACAATGATTCTGGAAAGCGGGAAAAACTGCTTCATTTTCTTCATCGTTGGACAAAAGTTCCTGTTGATAATCCGCTTGTCGTGATTGCGGGTGATGTGAGTAGGCAGTATGGGTTGGAAATTCCTGATGCGATTATTGCGGCTACTGCAATCATGAACAAAGCGGTTTTAGTGACAAAGAATGTGAAGGATTTTCAGAAGGTGGGGCGTCTGCGTGTTCGATCGCCGTATTGAGCTGAAAATGAAATCTCTTCTGTTCGGGTCTCCGGGTATTCCGATGTCGACGATGCCAAGAGACACGGTTAACGGCATTAAACAGGTTAAGGCGCTGGGTCTTGATGCGATGGAGTTTGAGTTCGTGCAGTCCGTTCATGTGAATGAAAAACTCGCTCCGCAAATCAAGAAGCTTGCGGCTGATTTGGGGGTTGTTCTTACGTGTCATGGCCAGTATTTTGTGAATTTGGCAGCGATTGAGCCGGCAAAGTATCATGCGTCGGTTGCGCGGATGCTTCTTGCGGCAAAGCGAGTGCACGAGTGTGGCGGGTACAGTATTACGTGGCATATGGGGTATTATCTTGGCCGTCCAAAGCCGCAAGTCCATGAGCTGGTTGTTAAGGGTGTAAAAGAGGTAGTCTCTAAGCTCAAGGATGAGGGTGTCGATATCTGGATTCGTCCGGAAACAACGGGCAAGGAGACGCAGTGGGGCGATTTGGCGGAGACAATTAAGCTTGCACAGGAGGTTGAACAAGTGCTTCCGTGTGTTGATTTTGGGCACTTGCATGCGAGGTATAATGGGACGAATAATACGCTTGAAGAGTTCAGGAACATTCTCTCTCAGATTGAAAAAGGTCTTGGTCGGGAAGCATTAGACAACATGCACATTCAGTGTTGTGGCATCAATTATGGTCCAAAGGGCGAGAAGAATCATTTGAATTTCGAAGAGTCTGATATGAATTGGCGGGACATGTTGAAAGCGTGGAAGGAGTTCAAAATCAAGGGTGTTGTCATAACGGAAAGTCCAAATATCGAGGGTGATGCGTTGCTCTTGAAGCGTTTCTTTGAAAAGATGTGAATGGCAGTATCACAAAACTTATAAACGTGGAGTGCCTTTATTTTTTGTATGGTCGATGTTCGTGTTGTTGATGCGGCGTTTGATTCTTGTGAGACGGATTGTTTGGTGGTGGGTGTTTTTTCTTCGAAAGAGATTGCAGTTGATGTGAAATCGTTTGATGCAAAGCTTGGTGGCGTGATCGCTCAGGTGGTGAAGAGTTTCGAGGGGGAGTATGGTCAGTTTCGGTTGATTCAAACGTTGGGAAAAGTTGCGCCAAAGCATATGCTCTTGCTGGGTCTTGGAAAGAAGGAGGATTTTTCTTTGGATGTGCTTCGTAAGGCTGCGGGCTTGAGTGTGAAGCTTGTGCGTGATCAGGCGCAGCTGCTTGAGCTTGCGACGACGTTGCACGAAATTGATGTTGCAAAGGTGTCAAGGGCTGATCGCGCGCAGGTTGTTGCAGAGGGGTCGGTTCTTGGTGCGTATCAGTACATTAAGTATCGGACAGTGGAGCGGCAAAAGATCAAGGTGTTTTCAAAGGTTTTGATTTTGGGAAAGTCTGAGTTTAATGCGCACGTTGCGAAAGGAGTTTCGCTTGCAGAGTGTTCTTGTCTTGTGCGTGATTTGCAAAATGAGCCGGCGAGTAATTTGCATCCAAAGGAATTGGCAAATGAGGCGAAAAAGCTTGAGAAGTTAGGCGTGAAAGTTACCGTGTTTGATAAGAAGCAAATTGAAAAGGTGGGGCTTACGGCGCTTCTTGCCGTGAATCGGGGGAGTGTGAACGAGCCGCGTTTTGTGATCATGGAGTATCGTGGCGGTGGGAAAAAGAAGGTCGCATTGGTTGGGAAGGGAATTACGTTTGATAGCGGCGGGCTTGATATAAAGACTGCGGAAGGAATGCTCACGATGAAAGAGGACATGTCGGGTGCCGCGGTTGTTCTTGCGACGGTGAAAGCGGCTGCAGAGCTGAAATTGAAAGTGAACGTGGTTGGCGTTTTTGCCGCGACGGAGAACATGCCGGGGCTCGATGCGTATAAGCCAGGCGATGTGGTGAAGACGTATAGTGGCAAGACGATCGAGATTGCGAATACTGATGCCGAGGGCAGAGTCATTCTTTCGGATGCGCTCGCGTATACGGAAAAGCACATCAAACCGGATGTGATGGTTGATTTGGCGACGCTAACAGGCGCGTGCGTGGTTGCACTCGGGAGTGTGTGCGCAGGGGTGATGGGCAAGGATCGTAAGATTATAGATCAATTGATTGCGTCAGGGCTTGCAACAGGTGAGCGCGTGTGGGAGTTGCCGTTTTTCAAGGAGTATCATGATCAGGTGAAGTCAGAGATTGCTGATTTGAGGAATCTGGGGATTGTGAGTAAGGAAGGGGGAGCGATTACTGCGGGTGCGTTTCTTGGGGCGTTTGTGGAAAAAACGCCGTGGGCGCATATTGATATTGCGGGGACGAGTTGGTCTGAGCAGGATGGTGAACTTTCGCGTAAGGGTGGGACGGGGTATGGTGTTCGGTTGTTGATCAACTTTTTGGAGGCGCTCAAGTGAAAGTGTTCACGATTGAGGAGGCAGAGGGTTGTTTGGGGGTGGTTGGGCAAAAGGTGCGTAAAGTGCAGCGTTTGCGTGAAAAGATTTCTTGGCTTTTGGAAAGTAATGAGGCAGTGGTGGAAGTGAATGAGGATGATGGTTTTCATTATTTTATGACTGAGCAGGTGCGGGTGAATAAGGAGTTTCACCGGTTGTATTTTCAGTTTTATCGCGCGCTCGAAGAAATCGGCATAATGGGTGTTATCGTGAAGGATATTGATGGTGGCTTGGTTGATTTTCCGTTCAGGGTGAATGGGAAAGAGGCGTATTTGTGCTGGCAGCTGGGCGAGGATAGGATTAAGTATTGGCATGATGTTGATTCGGGTGTTGATGGCAGAAAGCCGATTGTTGATTTGGATGATTTCTTGGCAAAAAAGTCGCGGTTGAATTAATTGGTGTGCTTATCTTGAGTTTCTAGACTTGAGTTTTGCGACATTGTTGAGATGAGAGAAGAGTTGTATACAGATTTGCAACGCAAATCTTTATTGATTGCTTCTCGAGTCGAAACAAGGAGCAATTTGATCAAACTTTAGCAAAGTTTGGCAGAAAGCCGATTGTTGATTTGGATGATTTCTTGGCAAAAAAGTCGCGGTTGAATTGAATTGTCCCAATGTGGTGATTGTGCAGGTTTATTAATTTCTCTTGGTTTGTGTTTTTTTGATGTCCAAGTATGCTCCTGATAAGGTTGTTATCGTGCAACCGTTTGGTTATATTGATATTGCAGGGTATGAGCCGTTGTTGTGTTCTCGTCAGGTGCAGATGCTCAAGAAGCGTACGCAGCTTAGTTTGGTGCGCGAGGTGTGCGTGAGTGCGACGCACACGCGGTACGCACATTCGCTGGGCGTGATGGGGCTTATGGGGCAGATGCTTGATAACATGTTCGCTCGTGGTCTTTTCGAGGGTGAAGATCGTGCGCAGTTGCGCCGGGAGCTCGGTATCGCGGCGCTTCTGCACGATGTCGGCCATCCGCCCTATTCTCATCAGACGGAGTATGTGATTGGTGCGTTAGGGAAGATAAAGAATCACAAGCAGCGAACGCAGATGATTATTCGAGAGCTTGATGATGCGATTAGGAAGTCAGGGAGTACTTCTGAGCGAATTATTTCATTGTTGGATAAAAAGAACGGGGATCCGCGCGGCAGGCTTGTGGTATCAAAGAGTGTTGGTGCGGATAAGATCGGATATCTCTATTATGATCAGCGGCAGACCGGTCATAATGCGGCAATGCCGGGTGAGTATAAGGGGTTGCTTTCATATTTGTGTTTTGCACATGGTGATGTGTGTGTTGAAGAAAAAGCGACGCATTTCTTGGATGGTTTGCAGCGGTTGTATTTGGAGATGTGGACCCAAGTGTATTTGCGTAAGCAGGCGCTCTCGTTTGGACGGATTTTACAGAAAGGAGTGCAATTGCATGTGGAAGAAACAGGTCTTGATCCAGATGTCATCTGGGGAAAAAGCGAGGGTTGGCTTGATGTTCAGCTTGAAGAATCGCCATCTCGGGTCGTTCGGGAGTTGGAGGGGCGCGTCGCGTGTCGTGCTGCACTCAAAACAGCAATTTCCTTGAAATTGGAGGGGTATGTGGGTTCTGAGCGGGTTGCGGGTAAGCCAATTGAGGTGGTCGGGCTCGATAAGGATCAGGTGGCTGCGTTTTTGCGACGGTATGAAACACCTCTTGAGTTGACAAGTCTTGAGAAAAAAATCAGTCAGGAGTTTGGTTTGAAGGAGAGTGAAGTGGTAGTGACGGTTATTCCTGAGCCGGAAAAGCTCGTTCCGGAAGATGTGAAGCTGGTCACAAAAACAGGGGAGAGTTGCGGGACGCTCTTTGAGCGTCTTCCGCGCTTGCATGAGTCATTAAAGGAGGAGGCGGATGATTTTTTTGCAGTGCGCGTGATGGTTCCTCCTGAGCGTCGTGAAGAAATGTGTAGGAAGGCGCGGGGTGTGGTTTCGGTTATCGCCGATGATTCAGGTATTGCGATTGGCAAGTGATGTTAAGTAAACGTTCGAAAAGTTTATAATTGGCGACTGGGTTGTTTTGATGTGTCAACAACCACTCGCTAAAGCGAGTGGCGTGATTGATGAATGATATGGCAAAGAAAAACAAACAAAATCATGGCTCGTGGTTGTTGAGCATGCTCGGAAATCCTGCGCTCAACCACGGACTAAAGTCCATGGTGTCCGCGCAGAGGATTTCCGACATATGAATCAATCAGTTCCGATTTCTCAACCGGTTAAAAAGGAGAGGAAGTATCGTGTGGTTTTTGATCGTAAGAATTGTATTGGTGCTGCGGCGTGTGCTGCGGTGGCTCCTGAGTTTTGGGAGATGAAAGATGATGGGAAGGCGGATTTGATCGGTCAGAAAGTGGATAAGGCGGGGAATCAGTTTATTATTTTGACGCACGGGCAATTGACTCCTGAGTTGAAGAGTGCGCTTGAGTTAAATAAGGAGGCAGCGGAAGTGTGTCCTGTGCAGGTGATTCATATTTATGATGAGGAGACGGGCGAGAAATTGATTTGAGGTGATGCAATGATTGGTTTTGGAAAAGCGGTGCCGAGGTTTGAATTGCCGTTGACGAATGGCAAGAGGTTGTCGAACAAGTCGATTAAGGGAAAGAAGGTGTTGTTCGTTTTTTTCTGTTATTGTTTTAGTCCGGTGTGTACGCGTGAGCTGCTTGATTTCAAGCGTAGGATCGGGGTTTTTCGAAGGGGCGGTATCCAAATCGTGGGTGTTTCGACGGATAGTGTGTGGGCGCAGCGTGCGTGGGCGAAGATTTTGCGCATTCCGTTTCCGCTTGGAAGCGATCATGATGCGCAGGTTTCAAAGCGTTTTGGGATTTATAACGAGGCAGGGTATGCGAATCGGGGGTTTGTGTTTGTTGATGCAAAGGGCGTGGTGAGGTTTTCGCATATGGAGGCGTCTGCATTGGAGCGCACTGCGTCGGTTGAAGTGTTCAAAAAAATTACGAGGTGGGGTTGATGATTTTTGATGATATTGGTCCTGAGCGGGTGATCGAGGTGTATCATCCAAGGCTTGGCATGCGTGGCGTGCTGGTTATCGACAATACGGCGCTTGGTCCGGGGAAGGGTGGGATTCGTTTTACTCCGTCGGTTGATCGTGAGGAGGTGTTTCGGCTTGCGCGTACGATGACGTGGAAGAATGCGATGGCAAATCTTCCGTTTGGGGGCGCGAAGGCAGGGATTATGGGGGATCCGCACAAGATGACAAGAAAGCAAAAGGATGAATGGGTTGGTGCGTTTTCAAAGTTGCTCAAGGGGGTTGTTCCAGAAGTGTTTGTTGCGGGTCCGGATATTAGCATGGCTGAGCATGACATGGGCGTGTTTGCGAAAGCGAATGGGAGCAGGAAGGCGTGTACGGGTAAGCCTAAAAACATGGGTGGGCTTCCGCACGAACTCGGTTCGACGGGTTTTGGCGTGTTTCATGCGGTTTTGGTCGCTCTTGAGCACTTGGGAAGAGAAGTTGCAGATGTCACGTTCGCGGTTGAAGGGTATGGGAATGTGGGGGAGTTCGTGTGCAAGTTCATGACAAAGGCAGGTGCGAAGTTGGTTGCGGTTTCTGATAGTAAGGGAACGTGTTTTGTGCGCAAAGGAATCGATGACAAGCTTTTGTTTAAGACAAAGAAGTCAAAGGGAACAGTGACGGCGTACCCAGGGTGCACGGTTCTTTCATCTAAAGATTTGATGTATCAGGATGTTGATGTGCTTGTGACTGCGGCGATTCCGGATTTGGTGAAGATGGCTGATGTGCCAAAAATCAAGGCAAAATTGATTGTGGAAGGAAGCAACATTCCGATGTCAGTTGAGTGCGAGGAGGCGCTTGCGAGTCGTGGAGTGCTGGTTGTTCCTGATTTTGTTGCGAATGCAGGGGGAGTGATTTCGAGCTATTGTGAATATGTGGGCAAGAACGAAAAGCAGATGTTTAAGATCGTCGAAGAGAAGATTACGAAGAATACCGAGCTCGTTCTTGATCGGGCAATGGCTGAAGGCGTAATTCCGCGTGTTGCCGCGCAAAAGATTGCGAAAGAGCGCGTGCTGAAAAAGTGCAAGACGTGTAAGTGATTTTTATTATTTTTGTCCTTGATATTTGAGGATGACGTTGGTGCTTATTTCGTATGCCATGACTGCTTTTTGGTTGTAGTGGTCCATCGTGTGATCGACTATTTTTTCAATGTCTTCTCGGGTGCAGTGGATGCGCACGGGAATCATTTTTTCAGGGAAGAGTTCGCCATCAGGGCTTATCCATTGCCCTTTTGCGGTTTTGAGAATGGTGAGTCCGCCTGCGATTTCTCGAACGTGGGAGTCCCATGCGTGGTGGTGGTTTATTGGATAGTCTTCGCCGGTGTTTGAACGGGTTGGCACAAGGATTTCCCAGAGTGTTTTTTCAGGCATGCTCCTGCAAAGAGCGAAAGCTATTTAATGCTTGTTGCTTGAATTATTCCTATGAAATTCGTCGCAATCGTAAAAGAGGTTCTTCAGGAAACCCCTCGCGTGAAGCTCGTTCGTTTGCAATGGCTTGGTGTTGAGAAGTTTGCGTTTCGGCCCGGGCAGTGGGTGGGCGTTTTCTGCGAGAATTTTTTGGGTGCGAACAATAAGCCGTTAAGGCGCGCATTTTCGATTGCGTCTGTTCCGGGTGAGCATTTTATTGAGCTGTGCATCGCGCGCGGTCAGCAGTTGAGTGCGCACTTGCAGGATTTGCCGGCTGGTGCGAAGGTGAGCGTGGATGGTCCTTTTGGCGCGTTTTGGTTGCGCCCGGCAGAGAAGTATTTGTTTATTGCGGGCGGGACGGGTATTGCGCCTTTGCGTCCGATGATTCATGAGGCGCTTAAAGGTAATAAAGAAGTGACGTTGCTCTATAGTATGAAAACGCCAAGTGATTTTATTTATCGTACGGAGTTGGAAGAGTTCGCGAAGAATCCGAAGTTTAAGTTGGTTCGAACGATTACGGAAAATCATGCGTTTCCCGCGTGGCAGGCAGAGCGAGGACGGGTGCAAAATCTTCTCAAGAAGTATTGGAAGCAGGGCATGCACGTTTACGTGTGCGGTCCTGCGTTGATGGTCGATGACGTGCAAAAACTGCTTGTTTCATTTGGCCAGGCAAAGGAAGCAGTGTTCGTTGATAAGTGGGAGTGAGCCGACAACCTTTTAAAATCAGTCTTTCTTTCTAATGTTGATGACGCAGAAATTGGTGATTACGCCCTGGGAGATTAAGGGGGCGGTTATGGGTGTTGATTATGAGAAGTTGATGAAGCAGTTTGGTGCTGATCCGTTGACGCCTGCAGTTCTTGATCGTTTGAAGAAGCATACGGGTGATGATTTGCACGTACTGCTCAGGCGAAAGTTTTTTGTTTCGCATCGTGATTTGAGTTGGGTTTTGGACCAGTATGAGAGGGGAAATAAGTTTTATCTCTACACGGGTAGGGGTCCAAGCGGTCCGATGCATTTGGGGCATTTGTTGCCGTTTACGTTGTGCAAGTGGCTGCAGGACAAGTTTGGCTGTGAGCTTTGGTTGCAGATTTCTGATGATGAGAAGTTTTTTTCCAAGAGTGATCTTTCTCTTGAAAGTGCGCAAAAGTGGGGTCAGGAAAATATTTTGGATATCATCGCACTCGGGTTTGATCCGAAGAAGACAAAGATTTTCATCGATACGAAGAATGCGAAGACGATGTATCCGCAGGCAGTGCGGGTGGCGAAGCATTTGAATTTGAGCACGGCAAAGGCGGTGTTTGGTTTTACCGGTGAGACGAATGTGGGTTTGGCATTTTACACGGCGATGCAGTCTGTGCTCGCGTTTTTGCCAAGTGTTCTTGCAGGAAAGAATGTTCCGTGTTTGGTTCCGCTTGGTCTTGATCAGGATCCGCATTTTCGGGTGACGCGCGATATCATGCCAAAATTGGGGTATCATAAGCCGGCGGTGCTTCATTGCAAGTTTCTTTCGGGTCTTGGGGAGGGTGGGAAGATGTCTGCGAGTATTCCTCACTCTGCGATCTATTTGAGCGATACGCCAAAGCAGGTTGAAGAGAAAATCAAAAAGCACGCGTTTAGCGGTGGTCAGAAAACGTTGGAAGAACAGCGTAAAAAGGGTGCGAATCCGGATATTGATGTGAGCTATCAGTGGCTGCAGGCATTTTTTGAGCCTGATGATGATAAGATTGTGCAGGTGTACAACGATTACGGGTCAGGGAAGATGCTCACGAGCGAGTTGAAACAGTACTTGATTGAAAAAGTGAATGCATTTCTTGCGCATCATCAAAAGGAGCGTGAAAAAGCAAGAAGTAAGGTGGATAAGTTTTTGTGGATTGATTGAGTGTTTGCGGGCAAGTGATGATTTGGAATGATTGGAAAAAGGGCGTGTTTGCAGCTGCGAAGAAGCAGAAGAAGCCTATTTTGCTTTCGATTTCTGCGAAGTGGTGTCATTGGTGTCATACGATGGATCGGCTAGCGTATGTAAATCACGACGTGGTTGATTTTATAGAAAATCATTTTGTTCCTGTGCGCGTCGATACGGATCAGCGTCCGGACATCAACGAGCGGTATAATGTGGGCGGGTGGCCTTCGACGTTAGTGCTCGCGTTTGATGGCGAGCCGGTTTCTGCGGCAACGTACGTCGCGCCTGAGCACATGGTTTCGTTTTTGGAGGATGCGCTGCGCAGGTTCGGGAGTTATAAGTCGGTGAAAACGCACAAGCAGAAGCGGTTGGTTGTTGATGTCGCGCAAGATGAATTTTATGGGTTGATCAAATCTTTTTTCGATCCGGTAAATGGGGGTTTTGGTTTGGAGCCGAAGTTTCCGCATCATGATATTTTGGAGTATGTGTCGTGGCGTTCGATTCAGTTGCATGACGTGCATGCAAAGAGCATGCTTGATCGCACGTTGCTTGCGATGATGCATGGTGAATTTTTTGATAGTGTGGGTGGCGGTTTTTTTAGGTATGCGACGTTGCAGAATTGGACGATTCCGCATTTTGAGAAGATGCTTGAGGATAAT
>Ga0334722_10001965_pt1 | contig 24158 bp, 16 predicted proteins | sample C3_bottom_MG_FD_207210 | JGI IMG/M metagenome (GOLD analysis project Ga0334722, IMG submission 207210) | Sediment microbial communities from Yellowstone Lake, YNP, Wyoming, USA - C3_bottom | ecosystem: Environmental > Aquatic > Freshwater > Lake > Sediment | place: USA: Wyoming | collected... | reverse complement strand
CCAACTTGAACTCCAGCGTGTACGCCGCTCTCTTGCCCTTTTCTGTCATCATTTCGCATCTCCTTTACCGTCAACTTTACACCCGGTTAAGAAGTACGTTTTTCAGGGGCAACCTCAAACGGATATAGCTTGATGGAGGTAAGCAATAGCGGTATCAATGCGTTTTTTGTGCGCAAGGATTTGCTGACAATTGACGATTTCGAACTCAAACCAGAGAGCGCGTTTAGAGAGAAATATTTTCCAGACGGGACCAGACCCTCTCATCAATGGCAGAAGATAAAGCATCTTCGATATGTGGATGTTACGAATGGCCGTTGCTAGAAGCACACATCAATTCAATCGCGCTATCAAACCACGCGGGGCTCGACCTGCGTATCCCAACAGACGGCTTGGCGATCAAGCACAGTGCTTCGGGTATGATCGATATCGAGCGGTCGGCGTGCGCCGCGATCGAGCGAGTAGCCGCGACTCGAAGTGAGCATAGATCAACAACTTACTTTTTCTCCACAGAGGCAAGCTCGCTAACAGTAAGTATTACGCCAATATCAATAATCTATTCTTAAGATGAAAATCTGTGTCGTTACCCCGCGCTATGCAATTGCCGGTGTTCCCCTGGCGCAACTCAGATTTGCGCGAGCGCTTGCAGAAAGAGGGCACGACGTTGATTTGGTGATTGGCTATGTCGAGCCTCAGTATGTGTTCCCCGGCGCTACTGGGGTGGGCGTGCATGTTTGGAATCAGCAAAAAGTCAGAGGAATGCTGTTCCCGCTAATACGCTATTTAAGGTCGGTCAAGCCGGATGTGGTGTTTTCTGCGGAAGATCACTTAAATACCGTTGTGCTTCTCGCCGCGATCGCGTCCGGTTCAAAAGCGAAGATTAGCTGCTCGTCGCGTGTGACGCCGTTCGATACATTTTCAAACACTCCGTTCACGAAGCGCTGGGTACTGAAGCACCTCATGCGCGCCGTAATGTGGCGTGCGGACGCGTTGACTTGCGTTTCGAAGGACATGGTAGATCAATACCGGCGTGTGTTCAATTCGCCCCCTCACGTCTGCGTCTACAACATCGTGGACGACCGGCTTTCGCGATTAAGAATGAAGGAGCCGGTGGAACACGAATGGATCCTGCCCAAGGACGGCCCGGTCCTGGTCGCAGCTGGCAGGCTGGCGCCATGGAAGGGTTTCGTGGACCTTATCCGCGCGATGAAAGAGCTTTCTCGGAAGCGGCGGGCCCGGTTGCTGATACTGGGGGACGGTCCCTTGCGCTCCGAACTCGAGGCGCTGATTGTAGAGCTCAGCTTGTCGGACGTGGTCAGGCTGGAAGGATATGTCGAGAATCCGCTGAAATTCTTCGCTCATGCCGACGTCTTCGTTCTCTCATCCCACGTCGAAGGCCTTCCGAACGTTCTGGTTGAGGCCATGATGTGCGGATGCACACCTGTCTCCACGGACTGCCCGACCGGTCCTCGGGAAGTCCTGCAGGATGGCAAGTACGGCTACCTTGTACCTATGCGTGATCCTGAGGCCATGGCAACAGCTATTGAGATGGCCTTGGACACTCCGATTGCAAGAAATCTCCTCGAAGAGGCGGTCCGGCCTTTCGAAGAGGAGGCGGTTCTTAATCGACATTTTGAGGTGTTGGGCTTGCGATAGAGCGCTTCGATGCCTGCAGCCGCTTCATTCTCGATAATTTCGTAGAGTTTGAGGCCCATGTAACCCGGTTGGCACTGGCCGCATCCGGCCAGTGCCAGAGCTGGAACCATCCATCGTTAAGCGATCCTAATACCTAGGAAACTGGTCATGAGGGACAGAGTTGCACGTCAGCACCGGCCGCAGCTGCCATCGGTAGCACTCAAGAGATAAGGACGTCTGAATCGACATGAATGTACTGGATATTCTAGCCTGCCCAGCGTGCGGCTCTGGCGAGTTTCGAAAAGACCAGGACAAACTCACATGCAACGGTTGTGGCGGCCGATATTCGATCCTGCGAGACATCATCGATTTCCGTGACGCAAAGCTGGACGTGTCGGCGGGGTTCTCGATCACGGACGATCAAACCCTCGCCGACAAGATGAGCGAGGTGTTCGATCGGACGTCTACGTTCAATGAAATGTATGACGTCTATTTTTCCCACTTCAATCGACAGAAGTGCGGCGACAATATCCGCGCGATCAATATGATCGAGTTTATAGAGAGCAGTAAGATTGCGCCTCGCCCGCTTACCCCGGCTCAACTGGTGCATGGCCCCGCCATTCTGGAAAAGATCCCCGGATATCTCGACGGGGCGGCCCAACTTCCCGATGGCATCGCGCTAGAGGATGGGGCTGGTCTCGGTCTCTATGTCGATGGATTTTCCTCGCGCTTTAAGCAACTGGTCGTGGTCGACCTGTCGATCGCCCAACTTTTGCTTGCCAGGAAGATAATGGATGAGCGCGGCATTCAGAACGTCACCCTGATTTGCGCCAACGTTGAGCGCCTTCCCTTCAGGAGTAACGCCTTCGACTTCGTTCATTCCAACAATGTAATCGAGCATGTCTCCGACCAGAAGGCGCTGCTGCAAGAGGCATGGCGCACCCTTAAGCCCAATGGGATGCTTTTCCTTCTCTCCCCCAATAGGTTCTCTCTCTATTTCGAACCCCATTTCCGTCTTCCCGGCTATGGTTTCTTCCCCACGGCGATCCGCCGAAAGATCATCCAGGTGCGCCAGAAGCGCAGCATTGACGATATCTCACTCCTCTCTCTCGGCGAGTTGCGAAAGCTCATGGCCGGACAGTTTGGCGAGGGCGTCCACGTCTCATTCATCCCGCGCCACCTAAGCAATGCGGTGACAGGAGGGGGCATCCGCAACCTGCTAGTAAAGCTATTGAACTCCAAGGTTTTTGGAGCCGCGACAGACTTGCTAATCAACAAAATCGTTCTCGGGATAATGCCATATCACGCGGTCGTGTGCTTCAAGCGTAGCAAATGAGCCAGAACAGCGATTCGAGGTATTCCCTCAAACGGTTCGGCTCATGTCTCCTCCGCTGGTAGGTTCGGGGCGATCACTTATGTCGATAAGTTGAAGATTGGACTGAACGCGACCTGCCTCAACGATAGGCCTTCAGGCGCAGGGCAGAGATTCGCCGGAATCTACGGCGAGTTGGTCAAGCGTCTTCCCGATACGGAGTTCGTCGTCTACGAGCCGGCAGATTGCCCTGTCGGCTCGTGGTTCGACGGGGCGCCGAATGTGTCCGTCAGGCACACGCCGATTCCAAGCACAGGCCGTGCGCGGAAGCTAATCGGCGGGTTTCGGTATTGGCGCTTGTCTTTGCCTTACGAGCGATTTGATCTCTTCGAAGGGTTCAACCTGCCCCTGGTCAGAGCCCCAACCGGGCGAACCCTGCTGACCATCCACGACGTTCGAAGGCTACACGCCGAATTTGGCGGGCCGGCACGGTCTGTTTTCAAGACCATTCTTGGACGGTCGATCAAGGCGGCAGACCATGTCGTCACCGTCTCTGAGGCCATGAAGGAAGAGATCCTGAGCTTCTATCCGGGAATCCCAGTGACCGTGATCTACAATGGAATCGATATTGGCGCGTTCGATCGGATTTCTGGCTCGGAACTATTGGCAGTTCGCCGTAAGTTCGCGCTTCCGGAGGATTTCATCCTGGCGGTCGGGCACTTTGAAACGAGAAAGAACTACCTGCGCCTGGTCGATGCAATTGCGCAGCTGCGCGATCGTGGCCGTTCTTGCTCGCTACTGATAGTCGGCAATGACAGTGGCGGGAGGAAAGCGATCGAAGAGCGAGTCGAGACCGCTAAGCTTTCCGGCAGCGTCAAATTATTAAGCGGTCTTAGCGGCCTGGAAGTTCGCTGCGCATACAAACTTTGCAGCCTGTTCGTGTTCCCGTCTTCCTACGAAGGGTTCGGGATACCCATCCTTGAAGCCATGGCCGCCCGCCGCCCGATGGTCCTCAGCGACATCCCTGTCTTTCGGGAGATCACGCAGGATAAAGGCGCCTATTTTCCTCACCACGATGTCGAGTCGATGGCGTCCGCAATCGAGGGAGTCCTTTCTTCAAGCGGTGAACGTGCGCGTTTGGTCGAGTACGGCAACGAGCGAGTCCAAGCATTTGGTTTTCATAACTTGGCTGATCAATTAGGGCGTTTGTATAAGTCGTTGGCGTAGGCTGCGCAGAACCGCCCCACTCTGGACTCGAACGTCAAGAATCCGCCATTGAGAGCCTGATAATTTGGAAAGCGTCGACCAGTCCTGGGTCAATATTCATTCGGTGCGAACAGTCAATTCGATATGTGCGGACTAGCAGGAATCGTTGGAACCAGAGGTGGCGACCGCTGCAAACTAGAAGCCTTGGTCAGCGGCATGGCGCTGGCCATACAGCACCGCGGGCCGGATGATGCTGGTGCTTGGGCTGATGCGGAGGCCGGCATTGCAATGGGCCACCGCCGCCTTTCCATCCTGGATCTCTCTGCCGAAGGCCACCAACCCATGCACTCCGCCTGCGGACGATATGTCATCGTGTTCAACGGCGAGATCTACAACCACACGGAGATGCGGGCGGAGCTGGAGCGCTCCCCGCTTTCCAGCTCTCGCCCATCGGGAAAGGGAGCAGAGCCACATTGGCGCGGACATTCGGACACCGAAACGCTGCTGGCCGGCTTTGCCGCATGGGGTATTGTCGCTACCTTGCAGCGCGCGGTGGGCATGTTTGCCATTGCGCTATGGGATCGGGCCGAGCGCCGCCTCACGCTAGCGCGCGACCGCTTGGGTGAGAAACCGCTGTTCTATGGTTGGGTGCGCGGCGCTTTTGTGTTTGGCTCGGAGCTGAAGTCCTTGCGCGCTTATCCGGGATTTGACAACCCGGTCAGCCGCGATGCGCTGGCCCTGTACTTGCAGCACTGCGCGGTGCCAGCGCCGTATTCGATTTACCAGGATATTTTCAAGCTGGAGCCCGGGTGCGTGTTGTCGCTCGACGCTTCGAACCTGACCAGCAAAGCTGTACAGTCCGAGCCGTATTGGCGATTCACCGACGCGGTACGCCAGGGGCTAGCAGCGCCGATCCAAAACGAGGCCGAAGCCGTGACGGCGCTGGAGACCGCTCTGCGCGAGGCCGTAGCCGTACAGTCGGTAGCCGATGTGCCGCTGGGTGCGTTCCTCTCCGGTGGCGTGGACTCGTCCACCATCGCGGCACTGATGCAGGCGCAGTCCACCAGGCCGGTGCAGACCTTTACTGTGGGCTTCGACGAAGCGGGATTTGACGAGTCACCCCACGCTCTCGCCGTGGCGCAGCACTTGGGCACCGAGCACCACGCCCTACGCGTGACTGCGGCGGACGCGCGCGCAGTGATTCCGCATCTGCCCGTCATGTATGACGAACCCTTTGCCGACAGTTCGCAGATCCCCACCCACCTGGTATGCAAAGCGGCGCGACTAGGCGTGACGGTGGCACTGTCGGGCGACGGCGGGGACGAACTGTTTGGTGGCTACAACCGCTACGTCTGGGGGCCGCGAGTGTGGAACCACACGCACTGGATCCCTCTGGGGCTGCGACGTGGTATCGCTAGCGGCATCGCGCACGTTCCAATGCCGGTATGGAAAGCCTTGGGCCGCGCACTGCGAGCTACCAATATCGCGGCGCCACTCGGAGATACGGTGCACAAACTGACCAAGGCAACAGCGGCAACGGGTTTGGACGATATGTATCGCGGCCTGGTAACCGAGTGGCAACAGGCGACCGGCTTGGTGCGCGCAGCAAGCCCCGTGTCCACCAAACTGGACAATGCCAGGCTGTTAGCTGGGGTGTCCGACCCCGAACAGCGCATGATGCTGTTGGACACTCTGACCTATTTGCCCGACGATATCCTGACCAAAGTCGATCGTGCGGCGATGAGCGTGAGCCTCGAAACCCGCGTGCCCTTTCTGGACCATCGCGTGGTGGAGTTGGCCTGGCGACTACCGCTACACATGAAAATACGCAATGGTCAAAGCAAGTGGGGGCTGCGGCAAGTGCTATACAAGTACGTACCTCGTAAATTGATCGAGCGGCCCAAGGCGGGCTTTGCCATTCCGCTCGGCGAATGGCTGCGCGGCCCGCTGCGCGACTGGGCCGAGAGCCTACTGAGCGAAAGTCGCCTTCGCTCTGAAGGATACTTCCATCCCGAGCCCATTCGCGGGAAGTGGATGGAGCATTTGAGCAACCGCCACAACCATACCGCCAGCTTATGGGCGGTACTGATGTTCCAAGCCTGGCTGGAAGCTACCCACTAGAATATTGAAACTGACCTACCGATTTCACGTGCTTCGGCTGGCCTGGCCAGTCACTCAACGCGACCGATTTTCCGGGCAAACTTACGCCTCGGCCAATCAATTCCAACGCCGAGTCTTCGAGCCTCTCTTGAACCACCGCAAAATCACTTCCAACCCATGATCGTTTATTGGTTAATGTACTTCTTGCCACCGCTTGTCGTTGCTTCGACGCAGACTGGTGACCCGAAGTATTACGATCGCGTCTGGCAGGTGCTTTGCGTTCTTTTCGTCTTCCTCATCGGATTGCGCTTCGAGGTAGGAGGCGATTGGGGCTCTTATCTAAGACATTTTGAATCTATCGACGGAACATCGCTTGTTGAAACGCTTTCCGAATCCGACCCTGGATATGCGCTGCTCGAATGGCTTTCCGACACGCTTGGCTGGGGGATTTATGGCGTCAATATTGTGTGCGGCGCATTGGTAATGACGGGTGTTTATCAATTTTGCCGCCAGCAAGCCCAACCATGGCTGGCGCTGACCGTTTCCATTCCGTATCTGATTATCGTGGTCGCGATGGGTTATACCCGTCAGAGCGCGGCCTTGGGACTGGAACTGATCGCACTGGTTGCGCTCGCCAATGGACGGCTTGTGAGATACGCGATTTGGATTCTGCTTGCGGTTACCTTCCACAAGACCGCTGTGGTGTTATTGCCGCTGGCCCTTATCGCGACCAGTTACGAGAATGTCTGGATAAGAAGGATCTTTCTCGCGGCCATTTTTTTAGCAATGGGCATATTGGGCGGATGGGCCGCTTTCACGGAAGAGTCCCAGAAACTGGTCACGAATTATATTGAAGTCGAGATGATTTCCGAGGGCGCCAATATTCGCGTGGCCATGAACGCCGTTCCCGCCGTGATCTTTCTCATTTTTTCCAGACGATTGGCCCCGGATGAAGTCGAGCGCAGAACGTGGGTTTTGTTGTCTTTATTGTCATTGGGGTGTATTCCTTTGCTGGGGGTCGCCTCCACCGCGACAGATCGCATCGCTTTATATCTTATACCGATACAGTTGCTTGTCTATTCACGTATCGGCGCCGCATTCAATTCTGACAGTTCACGATCGCTGGCTAATCTTGTTATCGTAGTCGGATATGCGCTTGTCTTATTCGTGCTGTTGAATTACGCGGACATGGTTTCCGTTTATTGGGTGCCATATCAAAATGCCGCCTTCCAATGATAGATGCAGTTCACGATGTTCACCTATTGCCAATGCCTGCAGCAAAAGATGATACCGATTGAACAAACGGCTGGCGTTTCACCTATGGGCTGATGATGCGTGGTTTGGATGTCGTCGTGAAGAGTAGCCCCTCGTCCAGAGAAATCTGGATTGCGATCAATACCACCTGGAACATCTATAACTTTCGCCGCGGTTTGATTACCGCGCTTGGCGACGCGGGGTTTCGCGTCGCCGCCTTTGCGCCGCCGGATGAATACATTGGCAGGGTCGAGTCCTCCGGGGCACGCCATGTTCCGATGCGACTCGATAACGCGGGCACCAATCCATTGCGAGAACTGCTGACCCTGTGGAACATGGTGCGATTGCTGAGGCGCGAGCGGCCGGCGTTGCTGCTCACTTACACCCCGAAAGTGAACATCTATCTTTCGCTGGCAGCCCGCGTGTGCGGAATTCCGGTTGTAGCGAATGTTTCGGGCTTGGGGCGAACGTTTATCGCCGGCGGCTGGCTTACCCGCATCGCGCGGTTTATGTACCGAATCGCGTTTTCCTGGCCCGAGCGCGTTTTTTTCCAGAATGCCGAGGACAAAACGATCTTTCTCGATGCCGGTTTGGCCAAGGAGGAGCGAACCGCTCTGATTCCGGGCTCCGGGGTGGATGTATCCCGGTTTTATCCAATGCCAAAGGTACGGGACGGCGGCGCTTTCGTCTTCTTGATGGTGGCGCGTTTGATGTGGGACAAGGGCGTGGGCGAGTACGTTGCGGCGGCCCGGCAATTGAAAGCCGGGTTTCCTGCGGTGTCTTTTCGATTGCTGGGATTTCTGGATGTCCCCAGCCCTTCCGCGGTCCCGCGGGCCGAGGTGGAAGCGTGGGAGCGCGAAGGGGTAATCGAGTATCTCGGCCATTCGGACGATGCGGCGTCGGTCTATAGTGAATCCGATTGTGTCGTATTGCCGTCGTATCGGGAAGGCATGCCCAGGACACTGCTCGAAGCCGCCAGCATGGGCTTGCCCGCGATCGCCACGGATGTACCGGGTTGCCGGCAGGCGGTGGTGAATGGTGAAACCGGCTTCCTGTGCAATGTACGGGACGCAACGGCTCTCGCCGCGGCTATGCGCCGCATGTTGCTTTTGACGCCGGAGCAGCGAGCCCGGATGGGCAGCGTTGCGCGCGAGCGGGTTATTAGAGAGTTTGACGAAAAAATCGTCGTCGGACGCTATTTGGATGTGGTTAAAGATATTTTGGGCAAGCCAAGCCGGCATGACGGAGAAAGTCCTGATGATTAGGCGCGCGGCTTTACAGATTCCATGAGCGACTACTACGCGGACAAATTGGCGGGTCTGCAAGACATTTTTGGCACGGCTGCGCTGACGCTGGAACAAGACTGGCTGCAAGTCGGGGAACGCCGATATCCTATTGTGGACGACGTGATCGTGCTGCTCGACGAGGAACAGTATCCGCCAGCCTTGCGCGACCGGCTCGGACTGTCGCCCGCGAAAAGAGCGCTGCGAGGAGAAGCATTCGCCGCAGATATTCAGTCCACCTTCGGTAATGAATGGAAGATCTTCCGCGAAATCCTGCCGGAACACGAAACCGAATTTCGCAATTATTTCGATCTCGTCGATACGGAAGCGCTGGGCGGACTGCGGATTTGCGACCTAGGTTGCGGCATCGGTCGCTGGAGCTTTTTCCTGAAGGATAAATGCCGCGAATTGGTACTGGTGGATTTTTCAGAAGCGATTTTTGTTGCACGCGGGAACCTGCAAGACTGCCCTCGGGCATTATTTTTCATGGGCGACCTCAAAGCGCTGCCGTTTCGTCCCGGTTTCGCAGATTTTCTGTTCTGTCTGGGCGTGCTGCACCACCTGCCGACAGACGCCTTGGAAGAAGTGCGCAATCTGAAGAAATATGCCAATGCCTTATTGATATATCTGTATTACGCGCTGGACAATCGCCCAGCGCATTTTCGCTGGTTGCTCGCGCTGGTGACGGCGGTGCGGCTTATCACCGCGCGGATTCGTAACCGGACGTTTCGCGCTGCGTTCACCTGGCTGGTCGCCTGTTTCGTCTATGCGCCACTGATTTGGCTCGGCCATTTGCTGGATCCGGTCGGATTATCGCGCTATGTGCCGCTGCACGTGGACTACAAGGGAAAGAGCTTGGGGCGAATCCAGCAGGATGTTTACGATCGATTCTTTACCCGCATCGAACAGCGTTTTGCGCGCGATCAGGTTGCCGCGCTGACGGATACGTATCCCGATGTTGTGATTTCAGGCCATGGGCCTTACTGGCATTTTCTCTGCACGAACGGGGGCGTCAAGAATGACGGATTGATCGCCGCTGCGTCCGGTCCTCCCGCGAGGGAAGTGGTTGAAAAGCCGGCGACAGAGACTATCGCGAGACGCCAGCAACGACGCGGGCTGAGGTCGGCTGCGACAATCGGGTTGCTGCTGTTCTCGTTTGCATTTCTGATGCTCATTACCAATGTCCCCACCGGGCTCACCGCGGAGGACATCGTCGTATTCGAAAAAGACCTGGATCTGAAGGTCTTGCCACACCCGCAATCCTTTGAAGACGAGATTCGAACTATCCGGCTTATTCAGGCGCGCGTTTTTGCCAAGGCCCCTCACGGTGCGCCGATCCCGGAATACGAGCCGCGCGAGCCATCCGATCTCGTACGGCTTCAGCGGGGCTGGTGTTACGACCGAAGCCGCACTCTGGACAAGGCCTTTACGTATTTAGGCTTCGAAACCCGGCATGTTTATCTGCTTTATCGGAAAGATCTCTCGCTGTTCGCATCGCTCTTTCGCCGAGGGCATCCGAGCCATGCAGTGACTGAGGTGATGACCAGCAAAGGCTGGCTGTACGTGGACTCTAACCAAACCTGGATCGCCTTGGATCGAGACGGAAAACCGCACGGAGCGGGAGGTATTTGGAAGCATTTTAACCAGTTCGATGGGGCCCCTGAGTATGTTCGCGGTCCGTGGTGGGCGATTCGCGGCTTGTATTCGCGCAAAGGCGCGTTTTATGCCCCCTACTTTCCTCTACCACAGCTGAACTGGCAGGATTTTCTCAAGTGGGTATTTGTTGAGAAATTGACTACGCCGTAATTCGGCGCGACCAACAAACGCTGCATAGCGGCAGCGTAGTCGAGCCTACAAGCTATCCGCCCGGGCAATCCAGGCCGCAAGCCGCTCATGGCGCGCAACGGTATCGCGAAACTGCGGATCGGAGACATGGATCGTCCACGCGCGCGCGGCGTACTGGCGAACGAGGTCGCGCAGCCGAACAGCGTAATACAGGGAAAGTCGCAGCGAGTCTTCCGGTACACCGTATTTCAGCGCCAGTTCTGCCCGCGGCATGAACACCCGGTGCCAGAAGATCGCGAGTTTTCCGCGCACGCCACGACGGCCGACGAAGGCGAGGAAGTTGGGCACCGCGCTCAGGTTGTCCGGAATTTGATGGCTGGAAAGCAGGTGCTCCAGCGCCTCGGACAGCATTTCCGGCGCCAGCGTATCGGCCCCAAGCGCTGCAAGCACTTCGCCAGGAACCGTCGCGCCAAGTTGATCCCGGGCGAGCCACAGCGCCGCTGCGATGCCGCGGCTCCAACCGTGGCGCTGGCCTTGGTCTATTACTAACGGCCAGTCGAGCGCTGGACAGGCGCGCACGATTTCGGCGATATCGCACAGCGCACGCAGACCGAGCAGGAAGGTATGGTTGCATGCAAGATGCGCGCAAACGTGCAGCAGCAAAAACTCCGGCGACATCAGCTGCACATCGGCGTCAGCAAGTGTTCCCGGCGTCGCGGCCCGCCAGATCTCTTCTACTGGCGATTCGTATCCATAGCCGCGCTCGCCCAGGGCCCAGTGCAGTTCGATCATAGTGCCGAGACCTCGATGTTCGAGCGCGATGGCATGGCTGGTCTCCAGCCGCGCTACTGCCGCGCCGGACATATCCTCTTCGGGGCCATAGCCCATTCGCTGTAGCATCGCTACGGCATTTCCCAGTTCAGCCCGCGGGACCAGGATGTCCACATCATCCATGGGGCGCAGGCTGATGTCGCGGTACACCCGTTCCGCCAGGTGCAGCCCTTTCAGCGCCATGAGCGGAATGTTTCCCTCAGCAAACGCGTGCGCGATATCTCTGAAGGCGGCGCAGCGGCGCAGGTTGGCAAAGGCTGTCGCGCGGCGCTCTTCGGCTAGGCGCGTGCGCATAGACTCCGGCAGCGCGGCGAGTCCGCCGCCCGCCTGCAGCGACCGATGCAGCAAGGGGGCGACGCCGTGGCTCAGCGCCAGAGCAATGACCTCGTCCCAGGCAGGCAGGGACAGCGCCTTAACATGGGCTGCTGTTCCCGATGCGCCATCGGCGCCGAGAAAATCGAGCAGGTTGCGCGCGGTCGGAGTCACGTAAGCATTGTGCCACGATCGCTCTGTGACGCTTTCGGGGCGTGCACAGTTGCTGCCGGCCCTCACCCCACCTCTTCGGGTGGTCCCGCCCTTCGGGCTCCCACCGGCCCTCTCCATCGTGTCCGGGGGCGAGGGGGAAAATCGGGCGCTGCTTCGGCCCGGCCAACCGTGCGAGAATAGACCGCTATGGATTCATTCATCTGGTCCGCGACCAACCTGATTGCTTCGATGATTCTCCCGCCAGGGGTGTTCTTCGTACTCCTGGCCGCGGGACTCTTCTGGGGCAGAAAGCACGGTTGGGCGCGCTGGCTTGCCGCTCTCTCGCTGGTGGCCTTTACCTTGCTCACGCTCAAAGTGGTAGCCAACCAGTTGGCGGCGCCGTTCGAAGCGCGCTGGCCGCCGCTGGCGCCGCAAGCGACCAAGGGCCTAGTACCGGAGCAGGCGATGATCGTGGTGCTCGGCGGTGGAAGGACCCTGGGCGCGCTGGAATACCCCGAGCGCGAGGTGCTCTCCGGGCCTTCGTTGCGCCGGGTTGTTTTCGCCGCCCAACTGGCAGCCCGCACCGGACTGCCGCTGGCGGTGTCGGGCGGCAGCCCGGACGGCGGCGCGCTGGGCGAAGCCGAACTGATGAGGAGCCTGCTCGAGAACGGGCTCAAACGGCACGTGACGCTGGTTGAAGCCAGGAGCTTCGATACGCGCCAGAACGCGCTCTACGTGGCCAAAGCGCTGGCCGCCGGAAAAGTGCGGACGGTGGTGCTGGTGACGGACGTGTTTCACATGCCCCGCGCGGTGCGTGCGTTCGAAGCCGCGGGGCTGAAGGTGGTGCCGGCGCCCATGCATTTTCGCGCTTCCGCGCCGCTTAACGTGACCGACTTCGTGCCCTCGGTGGACGGGCTGGAACTGTCCCGCTACGTGCTGCATGAGTGGGTCGGTGCGGCGTGGTACGAAATGCGGCGCGCGATTGGCGGGTGACGTCGTTGCGGCTTTATGCTCGCGACGGGGGCGTCGCCCCTACGCCCCGAAGGTCTCGATCCCCCCCGAGGGGAAAGTCCTCTTGGAGGACAAAACCATGGTCGACAGGTCCCACCGCGGTTTGACGCTGAAGGCGTAACCGGCTTCAGCCGGATGCGGAAGCCCTGCCCCCAAGCGCAGCGCCCCCGCCAGCGCGATCATCGCGCCGTTGTCGGTGCAGAACTCGAATTCCGGATAGAACACGGTGCAGCCTTGCGCGCCAGCCTCGCGGTCCAGCCGCTCGCGCAGCCGCCGGTTGGCGCCCACGCCGCCTGCGACCACGAGTTGGTTGAGGCCGGTCTGCTCCAGCGCGTAGAGCGATTTCGCCACCAGCACGTCGACGATCGCTTCCTGGAACGAGGCCGCGACGTCGGCCCTGCCCGCGGCATCGGGTGATTCTTTACGCACCAGCAGCAGCACCGCGGTCTTCAGGCCGCTGAAGGAAAAATCCAGATTGCCCGTCTTGTGCATAGGCTCAAGCATGGGCCGCGGTAGTTTGTACCTGCCCGCCCTGCCCTGCGCAGCCAGTTGCGCCAGCGCCGGCCCGCCCGGATAGCCCAGGCCGAGCAGGTTCGCAGTCTTGTCGAAGGCTTCGCCCGCGGCGTCGTCCACGGTTTCGCCCAGCAGTTCGTAGTCGCCCACGGCGCCGACACGCATCAATTGCGTATGCCCGCCCGAAACCAGCAGCGCGACAAACGGAAATTGCGGCGGATTGCGCGCGAGCAGCGGCGACAGCAAATGGCCTTCGAGATGATGGATGCCCAGCGCCGGAATGCCGAGCGTGAAGGCGAGTGCATTGGCGACGCTGGTTCCCACCAACAGCGCGCCGGCCAGGCCCGGGCCCTGGGTGTAGGCGATAGCGTCTAGGTCCGCGAACGCGGCCCCGGCCTCACGCATCACCTGGCGGGTCAGCGGCAGCACGCGCCGGATGTGGTCGCGCGAGGCGAGTTCGGGCACCACGCCGCCGTATTCCTGATGCATCGCCACCTGGGTGTACAGGGCGTGCGCAAGCAGGCCGCGCTCGGTGTGATACAGCGCGACGCCGGTTTCGTCGCAGGAGGTTTCTATGCCCAGGATCAGCATTGGGCCAAGTCTAAAGCGCTCAGGGTTATCCCTAACGGGAATAGCGGAAGTTGCGACATATAATACGCGACTTTTTGCGGCGGGCGCGCGGTGTAACCCGGCCTGTCTTTGGAAAACAATTGCGTGTATTGATATCCCTGCTGCTCCTGTCCAGCCTGTTGGCGCAAGCCCAGGCCCAGACGCCCGACCTGGCTCAACTGAGCCTCGCCGCGGCCGATACCTTGCTGCTGCAGAAGAACCGCGAACTGCAGGCGGCGCGGCGCGCGGTGGAAGCGGCCGAGGCGACGACGCTGAGCGCCGGGCAACGGCCCAATCCGAATCTGTCGCTGAGTACGGTGAACATCAGCCCCAATCGCGGCATCGGCGCGGGCACGCTGCGCGACAAGGCGGTGGACAGCACCATCCGCCTCGACCAGCTGGTCGAGCGCGGCAACAAGCGCGAGCTGCGCGTATCGACGGCGAAGAAACTCGAGGCGGCCAGCGGCGAGGATCTGGCCGACGTGCTGCGCCAGCAGCGCCTCGTCCTGCGCGGCAGCTACTATGAGCTGTTGCTGGCGCAGGACCGGGTAGCGATCAGCGCCGACACCGCGGAGCTGTACCAGCGCAGCCTGCAGGCGGCCGAACTGCGGCTGAAGGCCGGCGACATCGCCAGTTCTGACGTGGCGCGCATCCGCGTCGACGCGCTGCGCGCGCAGAACGACGCACGCGCGACCGAAGCCGAGCGCAGGCGCGCCCAGCTCGCCCTCGCCTATCTGATCGGCGCGGGCGAGCGCACCGAAACGCTCAAGGCCACCGATGCCTGGTCCGCGCCGCAGGCGCTGGAGGCGATCGACGCCGACGCGCTGATCGAGTGCCGGCCGGACGTGCGCGCGGCGCGCGCGCGCATCGAGGCGGCGGACGCGGCACGCGAACTCGCGCGCAGCCTCAGAACCCGCGACGTGTCGGTGGGCGTGCAGTACGAGCATTTCCCCGACAACTTCGGCAATACCGCCAACAGCTACGGTCTGGCCGTCAGCATTCCGCTATTCACGCGCTATTACTACGAGGGCGAGATCGCGCAAGCCGAGGCGGCTTACAATTCGGCCGCCGATTATCTCGAGCGCGCGCGCGCCGTGGCGCGGTCCGAGATCGCCAAAGCGCGCTCGGATGTGACCGCCGCGGCCGAGCGCCTGGCGCGCTACCGCGACGGCATGCTGGCCGAAGCGAAGATAGCGGCCGATTCGGCCGAATTTGCGTACAAGAACGGCGCCATCGGCGTGATGGACCTGCTCGATGCGCGGCGCACGCTGCGCGCTATCCAATTGGACGCCGCCGCGGCGCAGGCGGACCACGCCAAGGCGCTGGCGGCCTGGCAGGCCGGCTTAGGCAGCGCGCAATAGGCGCCGCACAAACATAAGAGATTGGAGGGGGAGAGTGCGAATTTCGCTGTACATGGTCCTGCTTGCCGCGCTGCTTGCGGCCGGCTGCGACAAGATCGACAAGAAACCCGAAGCCGCGCGCCCCCGGCTGGAGGGCAACAAAGTGGTATTCCCGGCCGACGCACCGCAACTGCAGACCATCAAGTCCGAGGCGGCCGAGGCGGGCAAGCCCGCCACCCTGCGCCTCTCGGGCAGGCTGGTCTGGGACGAAGGCAGGACCGTGCGCGTGTTTCCGCCCTTCTCCGGGCGCGTGCTGCGCATCCTCGCCAACCCGGGCGACCCGGTCACACCGGGACAGTCGCTGGCGGTGCTCGCTTCGCCCGATTTCGGCCAAGCGCAGGCCGAGGCGCGCCGGAGCGCCACCGACTTCGCGCTCGCCGAAAAGAATCTCGCGCGGCTGCGCGAGCTGCACGCGGGCGGCGTCGCGCCGCGCAAGGACCTGCAGACGGCGGAAGCCGATTTTGCGCGCGCCCAGTCCGAGCTGCAGCGCGCGCAAAAGAAAATCAGCCTCTACGGCGGCAATGAGGCCGCGGTCGATCAGAGTTTCGCGCTCAGAAGCCCGATCGCCGGCATCGTGGTCGAGCGCAACATCAATCCGGGCCAGGAGCTGCGTTCCGATATGGCGCTCGCCAATGCGCCCGCCATGTTCGTGGTCACCGATCCGGCGCACTTGTGGGTGCAGCTGGACGCGAGCGAGGGCGACCTGGCGCAGCTGAAGCGCGGCCAGGCGCTACAGTTGCGCTCCCCGTCCTATCCCGGCCTGTCCTTTTCCGCCAAGGTCGATGTGGTGTCCGATTTCATCGATCCGCTGACGCGGGTGATCAAGGTGCGCGGCTCCGTGGACAACCGCGAGCGCAAGCTGAAAGGCGAAATGTTCGTCAGCGCGGACATGGACATCGGCATCAAACCCGGCGTCGAGGTACCGGTCAAGGCGGTGTTTCTCGCCGGCGACAAGTACTACGCCTTCACCGAGGACGCGCCCGGCCGCTACACCCGGGTCGAAGTCAAGACCGACGGCAACGCCAACGGCCACATCGGCGTGATCGCGGGCCTCGCACCAGGACAGAAGGTGGTGGTCGAAGGCAGCCTGCTGCTGCAGCGCCTGTCGAAAGAGCTTGCCGGTGAATAGCGTGCCATCGATGGCCGGGGCGTACGAGATTTATGAATAGCGGTGCCCGCACTCCCCTCACCCTGGCCCTCTCCCCGCAAGCGGGGCGAGGGAACACTCCCTCTCCCGCCTGGGCGGGAGAGGGTTGGGGTGAGGGTGGGATACTGCGGCCCGCTGCGCGATGATCAAGCGCGTCGTATCGTTCGCCCTGCACAAGCCGCTGTTCATCGTGCTGGGGATGGTGCTGTTCATCGGCGGCGGCATCGCGGCGTTCAAGGCGCTGCCGGTGGAGGCGTTCCCCGACGTCACCGACACCCAGGTGACGGTGATCACGCTCTACCCCGGGCGCGCGGCCGAGGAAGTGGAGAAGCAGGTCACCATCCCGCTGGAGGTGGTGCTGGCCGGCATGCCCAACACCGTGCGCATGTTCTCCCACACCCAGTTCGGCCTGTCGTTCATCATCCTGACGTTCGACGACCGCGCCAACGCCTATTTCGCCCGCACCCAGGTAAACGAACGGCTGCGTGAAGCGGAGTTGCCCGAAGGGATCACGCCGCAAATGGCGCCGCTGTCGACGCCGATCGGCGAGGTCTACCGCTACCGCCTCAAGGGCGACGGCCACGATTCGAGCGAGCTGCGCACCCTGCAGGACTGGGTGGTGATGCGCCAGCTGAAGCTGGTTCCGGGCGTGGCCGACGTGGTGACGCTGGGCGGCCTGGTCAAGCAATACGAGGTCAATCCGGACCTGTCCCGGCTGCGCTATTACAACGTGACCCTGCAGCAGCTGTTCACGGCGCTGTCGCGCGGCAACGCCAACGCCGGCGGCAGCTATCTGGAGCAGGGGCGGCAGCAGTACCTGATCCGCGGCCTCGGCCTGCTGCGCAACGCCGACGACATCGGCAATATCGTCGTGGCCGAGCGCAACGGCGTGCCGGTGCTGGTGAAGCATATCGCCGAGGTGACCGTAGGCGCAGTGCCGCGCCAGGGCATCGTCGGCGAGGACCAGGACGACGACGTGGTCACCGGCATCGTGCTGATGCGAAAGGGCGAGAACCCGTCCCAGGTCCTGGCGGGCGTGAAACAGAAAATCGACTTCGTCAACGCCTCGATGCTGCCCAAGGGCGTGCAGGCAGTGGCCTTCTACGACCGCACCTGGCTGATCGACAAGACCTTGAAGACGGTGTTCACCAACCTCACCGAAGGCGCGCTGCTGGTGACCCTGGTGCTGGTGCTGTTCCTCGGCAACTTTCGCGCCGCGGCCATCGTGGCGGTGGTGATCCCGCTGTCGCTGCTCGCCACCTTCCTCGGCCTGACTTTCGTCGGCATACCGGCCAATCTGCTGTCGCTCGGAGCGATGGATTTCGGCATCATCGTCGACGGCGCGGTGATCGTGGTGGAGAACGTATTCAGGAAGCTGTCCGAGAGCACGCAGGACCGCACGCCGCGGCTGCAGAAAATCCTCGACGCCACGGTGGAGGTCGGCCGGCCGACGCTGTTCTCGATGCTGATCATCATCGCCGCGCATATTCCGATATTCACGCTGCAGCGCCAGGAGGGCCGCATCTTCGCGCCCATGGCCTGGTCGGTCACCTCCGCGCTGGTGGGCTCGCTGCTGTTGTCGCTGACGCTGGTGCCGCTGCTGTGCTACGCGATGCTGCGCAAGAACCTGCCGGAGAAGGAAAACTGGCTGGTGCACTGGTGCAAGGGCGTGTACAAACCGACCCTGGCCTGGGCCATCGGCCACCGCAAGATCGTCATCGGCTCGGCCCTGCTCGCGCTCGTGGCCAGCCTGGCCGTGGTGCCCAAGCTCGGCACCGAATTCCTGCCCGAATTGAACGAGGGCTCGATCTGGATCAACGTGCCCCTGCCTTCCAGCGTCTCGGTGAGCGAGGCGCAGTCTGAGAACGCGAAGTTCCGCGCCGCGATCGCCAAAGTTCCCGAGGTCAGGACCGTCATGTCCAAGGCCGGCCGGCCCGAGGACGGCACCGACCCGAAGCTGGTGAACATGTCCGAGTTCCTGGTCGACCTGAAGCCGGAATCCGAGTGGCGCCACGGCCTGTTGCGCTTCGATCTGATGGACGAGATGGAACGCAACCTGCTCGCCTATCCGGGCATCGAGCCGAGTTTTTCCATGCCGATCCGCGACAACGTGCTGGAATCGATTTCGCAAATCGACGGCCAGATCGTGATCAAGGTGTTCGGCTCGGATCTGGACGTGCTGCGCGACGAGTCGAAGAAAGTGCTGGCGGCAGTACGCGACGTCGCAGGCGTGCGCCGCGCTTTCATCGACCGCCTGGGTGAACTGCCGCAACTGCAGATCGACATCGACCGCGCGGCCGCGGCGCGCTACGGGCTGAATGTCGCCGATATCCAGGACGTGATCGAGACCGCGCTCGGCGGCAAGGCCGCGACCCAGTTGTGGGAAGGCGAGCGCCGCTTCGCGGTGGCGGTGCGCCTGAAGGAAGCCGAGCGCTCGATCGAACGCATGCGCGCCATCCTGGTGTCCACGCCTTCGGGCCAGTACGTGCCGTTGGCGCAGGTGGCCCAGTTCAAGACCGTGAGCGGCGCGCAGAACATCAGCCGCGAGAACAGCCTGCGGGTGCAGTCGATCGGCATATTCATCCGCGACCGCGACATGGGCAGCGTGGTGGCGGACATGAAGGAACGCGTGGCCAAACTGGGCGGCCTGCCGCCGGGCTACACCCTCACCTGGTCGGGCGAGTTCGAGAACCAGGAGCGGGCGATGACGCGGCTCGCGATCATCGTGCCGATTTCGGTGCTGCTGATCTTCCTCCTGCTGTTCGACGCGTTCGGGTCGTTCAAAAGCGCGGCGCTGATCGTGCTCAACATCCCGTTCGCAATGGTGGGCGGGATCTTCGCGCTGCTGTTTACCGGCATCAACCTGTCGGTATCGGCGGCGATCGGCTTTATCGCGCTGTTCGGACAGGCGGTGCTCAACGGCGTGGTGATGGTGGCCTATTTCAACCAGCTGCGCAACGCCGGCGCCACGCCGGAGCAGGCGGTGGTCGAAGGCTCGCTGGTGCGGCTGCGCACGGTGCTGATGACCGGCCTCCTGGCCATGCTGGGCCTGCTGCCCATGGCCCTGTCCCACGGCATCGGCGCGGAGACGCAAAAGCCTCTCGCCGTGGTGGTCATCGGCGGCCTGATTTCGGCGACGCTGCTGACCCTGCTGGTGCTGCCGACGCTGTACCTGGTGTTCCACCACGAGCGTTCGCCTTCGGCCAAGCGCCACCGGCACGGCGAATAGCCGCCAGACGGGTGAAACCCGGGCTGAATGAGCCCTTGTCCGGTTCCGGAAAGTCCTGATATAATTCACGGTTTTCCGCCCAAACAAAAGCCGGAGTATTAATGCCTACCGTACGAGTCAAGGAAAACGAGCCGTTCGAAGTCGCGCTGCGCCGCTTCAAACGCACCATCGAGAAAACCGGTCTGCTGACCGAACTGCGCGCACGCGAGTTCTACGAAAAGCCCACCGCCGAGCGCAAACGCAAGCTGGCCGCCGCCGTCAAGCGCCACTACAAGCGCATCCGCAGCCAGCAACTCCCGCCGAAACTGTTCTAGTCCGCCGCAGGTGACGCGTTTCGGGTGACGGCCCAGCGCCGTTCCCGCCAGGCCCGTCACGCATTCTCCGCCGCGCCGATGTCGCTCAAGGCACAAATCACCGAAGACATGAAGGCCGCCATGCGCGCCAAGGACGCGGCGCGCCTGTCGGCGATCCGCCTGCTGCTCGCGGCGATGAAGCAGCGCGAGGTGGACGAGCGCATCGAACTGTCGGACGCGGACATCCTCGCCATCATCGAAAAAATGCTGAAGCAGCGCCGCGACTCGGTGACCCAATACGAAGCGGGCCACCGCCAGGATCTGGCCGACGTGGAAAAATTCGAAATCGGCGTGCTCACTGGTTATATGCCGCAGCAACTGACCGATGCGGAAATCGCCGCGGAGGTGGCCGCCGCGGTCGCCAGTTCCGGCGCCAAGGCAATGCAGGACATGGGCAAGGTCATGGCCCAGTTGAAACCCAAGCTGGCCGGCCGCGCCGACATGGCCAAGGTGTCTTCCCTGGTGAAGGCCAGGCTCGCCGGTTAGGGCGGCTCCCGCAGGATCAGCGCAGCCGTTATTTGGCTTGCGTTCCGGCCGAAATGGCCTATAAAGAACAGATGTTCCCTGGGTATGCCGGGGAAAGTCTCCCAGGTCCTGCTCCAGCACCCAACCACGCGTGATTCCTGATTCCTTCAAGCGCGATCTACTCAATCGCGTCGATATCGTCGATATCATTCAGCGCCACATGCAGCTGAAGAAGGCGGGCGCCAACTTCAGCGCCTGCTGTCCGTTCCATAACGAGAAATCGCCCTCCTTCACCGTCAGTCCTTCGAAGCAGTTCTACCACTGCTTCGGCTGCGGCGCGCACGGCGATGCGATCGGTTTCCTGATGGAATATTCCGGCCTGGGCTATATCGAGGCGATCAAGGAACTGGCGTCGGGGGCGGGCATGACCATGCCGGAGTTCGAGCCGCGCTTCGGCAAGAAAAAGGAAGAAACCGGCCCTGATTTGTTCGAATTCATGCAGCGCGCCACCCAGTACTACCGCGAGCAGTTGAAGGCCTCGCCGCACGCGATCGAGTACTTGAAGCGCCGCGGCCTGTCGGGCCAGATCGCGGCGCACTTCGGCATCGGCTATGCGCCCGACGGCTGGCAGAACCTGCAGGCCGTATTTCCCGATTACGCCGACAAGACCCTGAAGGAAGTGGGCCTGGTGATCGAAAACGACGCCGGCAAGCGCTACGACCGCTTCCGCGACCGCATCATGTTCCCGATCATCAACCAGCGCGGTTTCGTCGTCGGATTCGGCGGCCGCGTCATCGGTGCGGGAGAGCCGAAATACCTCAACTCGCCGGAGACGCCGCTGTTCGAGAAGGGGCGCGAGCTCTATGGGCTGCCGCAGGCGCGCCAGGCGATACGCGATGCCGACCGGGTGCTGGTGGTCGAGGGCTATATGGACGTGGTGGCGCTGGCACAGCACGGCGTCGGCTATGCGGTCGCCACCCTGGGCACGGCGACCACGCCCGTCCATGTGCAGAAGCTGCTGCGCCAGGCCGACGAAATCGTGTTCAGCTTCGACGGCGACGCAGCCGGCCGGAAAGCCGCCTGGCATGCTCTGGAAGTAAGCCTGCCGGCGACGCTGGACAACAAGACCATACGCTTTCTGTTCCTGCCCGAAGGCGAGGACCCGGACACCTATGTGCGCACCAAGGGAAAAGAGGCGTTCGAGGAACTGGTGGGACGCGCCGAGCCGCTGTCCGCCTATCTGCTCGCGCAATTGCGCGCGCGCGTGGACACCAACACCGCGGAAGGCCGTTCACGCCTGGTGCACGAGGCCAAGCCTTTGCTCAAGAGCGTGGCCGCGCCCGGGCTGCAGCTGCAGCTGCTGAAACAGATCGCGGACATCAGCGGCATGACCCAGCCAGAAGTCGAGCAGCTGTGCGAGCTGCGCCGCAGCCAGCCGGCACCGGCCGCATGGCAGCGCCCTGCGCCGCCCAGGGTCAGCAGCGCAGCCGTGAAGAGTTTTGAACTGCGCTTGCTCGAATGGGTCTTAGTTAAGCCGGCGCTCGCTTCCGAACTGTCGGAAGAAATCGTCCGCGGCGAATCCATCGAGGCCAAGGCTCTGCTCGCACTGGCCGAATACGCGCGCGACAACCCCGACGCCAGCTCCGAAGTGATGTTGATCGACCACTTTCGCGGCAGCCCTTATGAAACCCTGCTCAAACAAGTTCGGTCGGAACTCATGGTCCTGGCGCTGTCACCAGAGCAGGCCGAAGGCGCGTTTCGCGAGGCTCTGCCCGGGCTCGAACGCCGGCGCATCCACGAGCAGTTGAATGAATTGCAGCGCAAGAACAAAGCGGGGGCGCTCAGCCCTGCGGATATCGAGATGATGAACGCGCTGACCAAGCGCCTGGGAACGCTGGATCAGCGCCCGGGCACAAACCGTCCCGTGGTATAATTCGCGTCCTTTTTTCCCAATACTTCACCGACTTAGGACAAACTCATGGCAGCACATCAAGCCAAGAAACCCGCCGCAGCCGCAAAAGCGAAGGCTGCCAAGCCGAAGTCTGCGCACAAGAAGGCCTTGCCGCCCAAGAAAAAGCCGGCGGCCGGCGCCAAACCGCTGGCCAAGTCGAGGCCTCTGGCCACGTCGAAGCCTTCGGCCAAGTCAAAACCCTCGGTGAAGAAAGCGCAACCCGCGGCCAAGCCTTCGGCCAAACCCGCGGCCAAGTCGGCAGCGCCGGCCAACGCCAAGCAGCAGCCGGGCAAGGTGAAGGCGCCGGAAAAAGGCAAGGCCGAACAGCAGGAAGTTGTCGCGGCGAAGCCGCAATCGGCAAAACAAATCGCCCGGCAGATCGCCAAACAGCAGGCGGCGAAACTCACCGCAAAGCAGAAGGCGGATCTGCGCAAAGGCGAGCAAAAGCCCGAGGACGTGGAGGCACGGCGCACGCGCCTGAAAAACCTGATCAAACTCGGCAAGGAACGCGGCTTCCTTACCTATTCCGAGATCAACGACCATCTGCCCGACGACCTGGTCGATGCGGAGCAGATCGAGTCCATCATCACCACGTTCAGCGACATGGGCATCCAGGTCTACGACGCGGCGCCGGATGCGGAAACGCTGCTGATTTCCGAGAACGCGCCGGCGGTCGTCCCCGACGAAGACGCCGAGGAGGAAGCCGAGGCGGCTCTGTCCACGGTCGATCCCGAATTCGGCCGCACCACCGACCCGGTGCGCATGTACATGCGCGAGATGGGCTCGGTCGAACTGCTGACGCGCGAGGGCGAGATCGAGATCGCCAAGCGCATCGAAGACGGCCTGAAACACATGATCCAGGCGATTTCGGCCTGCCCGACCACGATCGCCGAAATTCTCGCGCTCGCCGCCAAGGTCGGGCGCGACGAAATGCGCATCGACGAACTGGTCGACGGCCTGATCGACCCGAACGCCAAAAACGAGCCGGTCGCCGAGCTCGCGGAGCCGGCGATCGAGGAAGAAGAGGAAGAGGAGGAAGAGGAGCTCGACGAGGAGGCGCAGAATGCCGCCATCACGGCGAGCCTGCAGCAGCTCAAGCAGGATGCCCTCGCGCGCTTCGATGTCATCCATCGGCTGTTCGAGCGCAAGAAGTCGGCGCTCGCGAAGCACGGATCGCGCAGCAAGGAGTACCTGAAGATCCGCGACAAGATTTCCGGCGAGCTGATGAACATCCGCTTCTCCGCGCGCATCGTCGAGCGCCTGTGCGACGCCTTGCGCGGCCTGGTGGAGGAGACGCGCCGGCACGAGCGCCACATCCAGCAGCTGTGCGTGATCAAGAGCAACATGCCGCGGCCGCACTTCATCAAGGTGTTTCCCGGCAACGAGACCAATCTGCGCTGGGTCGGCAACGAAATCGCCTCGCGCCATGCCTATAGCAGCCAGCTTTCGCGCTATCAGCCGGCGATCATGGAAAACCAGCAGAAGCTGCTCGACCTGCAGGCGAAGATCGGCATTTCGCTGAAGGAACTCAAGGACATCAACAAGCAGATGTCCACGGGCGAAGCCAAGGCGCGCCGCGCCAAGCGCGAAATGACCGAAGCCAACCTGCGCC
>Ga0334722_10001964_pt1 | contig 24167 bp, 24 predicted proteins | sample C3_bottom_MG_FD_207210 | JGI IMG/M metagenome (GOLD analysis project Ga0334722, IMG submission 207210) | Sediment microbial communities from Yellowstone Lake, YNP, Wyoming, USA - C3_bottom | ecosystem: Environmental > Aquatic > Freshwater > Lake > Sediment | place: USA: Wyoming | collected... | reverse complement strand
TGGTCCAGTTGAGCCAGTCGCTCCAGTTGGACCCGTGATGCTTGGTCCTGTTGGACCCGTGGGTCCTGTGGGTCCCGTCGATCCTGTTTCACCCGTCGGACCGGTTGGTCCAGTCGAACCAGTAGCGCCAGTGGGCCCTGTAATGCTAGGTCCTGTCGGGCCAGTGGGCCCTGTTGGTCCCGTCGATCCTGTTTCACCTGTCGGACCCGTGGGTCCAGTTGAACCGGTAGCGCCCGTCGGGCCTGTTTGTCCTGTCGGCCCTGTGATACTAGGTCCTGTTGGGCCAGTTGGGCCAGTCGGCCCTGTTGTTCCGGCCTCCCCCATTGGTCCTGTAGAGCCTGCTCCTGCAGGTCCGGTAACACCTGTGGGCCCAGTCGCGCCTGTAGTACCTCCTCCGACAGGACCTGTTGGTCCAGTTAACCCCGTGGGTCCAGTTGCACCCGTGGTGCCTCCTCCAATGGGACCGGTTGGCCCGGTTAGTCCCGTAGGACCAATTGGGCCTGTATTTCCAAAACCCGCAGGGCCAGTGGGTCCAGTCGGTCCTGTTGGTCCTGTGGTTCCTGCTCCACCTCCGGCAGGTCCTGTTGGGCCCACCTGGCCTGTAGGGCCTGTCGGTCCAGTGGGTCCTGTTGTGCCTGTTCCAGTACCACCACCGCCGGGTCCGGGCGGGCCTGTTGGGCCAGGTGGCCCGGGAGGACCTTGCTTAGGAGGTTTTCCACAGTCTTTAGTAGCGAGGAACAGTTTTATTTTCGCATGCGCGTCGACTGGAAATAGCAAAGAACCCAGACACAAGCACTGAAGAACTCCAAAGAGAAGCAAAGGGGATCGAAAAAGTGGACTAAAACGAAGAGAACGCATCATGCAGTCAGTCGAGTAAACGAAATCCGACGATGGTAATCTTTTTTTTCATATCCGACAATAATTTTAAGAGGGCTGAAGAGAATCGGAAAGGTCCATGTTAGGGCGTGTCGTCAATTAAGTCATGGAGAGCTCTTCGCGGCTTTTCCAGCAGCCTTTCAGGGCCGCCCTTGGCCTAGTTCTTCCCAACTATGTCCTGCGGGCGTGCATGAAAATCTGCAGAAAAATCCATCAAAGATCTCCCAGAGACTCAAATGACGACACGCCCTAGGAAGAAGCTCTAACTTCCGGCTCGAAAAAACCAAATATTGCCCTTTCGCCCCACTTGCAGGCCATGTTGCTTTTCAAGTTGGTCAAGCACTTCCGAGACGTACGTGTGATTGCCTCCATTGCCGAGAATGAGTACTCCTGGGGCAGCTTTTTGACAGAGGTGATAGAGATCATTTTTGAGGTTATGTCGAAAGTTAGATGTTTGTTTTTCTCTGTCGATGAAATTATCGAGAAGGGTCGTTCTCAGATAGCTAAGATCTATGAATACAGGAGAAGGACTAAAGCCAAATGGATTGTAATTTAAAAAGGTCTCGTGCAGCTCCTTTTCCGATATTAAAGTGATTTTCGACTTTTCTTTTTCTAACGTTAGATCCTTGAACTGAAAATGCTCAAACGCTTCTTCATAGAGCCAAAAATCAGACAGGTAGATTCTAGAAAGAAATGGAGCTGCTCTTGCGATCTGCAGTGAATGGACAGCGGTTAAAAAACCCTTGCAGATGAGGAATGGGTTGCTGTCGCCCTCTTCTTGCAAGACATAGAGCAAATCATCGAGCTCTTCTGGATGGAGTTGTGTGGCTTCAAGTTCGCCTGTGGAAAGATCGTTTGCCCTAATTTTTGCCTGTAGGCTCAAGATCTTATTTTGCCAAAAGCCAAAGAAGGCCCTGTCTCGCTTGCGTTTGCTCAGCAACTCGTATTGTTCTTGTAAAAAGGCCTCATTGATATCTGTCCAGTTGTGAACAAAGAGAACAGGCAACTCGTCAAAAACTGGGTCTAGGAAACTATGCTCAACGACGGGAATGCAATCCAAGGCAAGTGCTTCCCAAGTGCGCACACAATCCATCTCTAAGCCTACCGGAGACAAGGTGAAGGTTGATTCGGCCAGCTCTTGGTAATAATCGGGTTTCCCTATGGAACTGTACTGCTGATCGCTCTGATTTCTGCTGAAACAATAGGGAGCCTTTTCAAACAGCTTGACGATTTTGTTCCGATCGCCGTAGGCACGTGGCAGGAAATTCATGTAGAGAAAATGTTTTTTTTCGAAGGTCCCTTGGTCGCTTAGTTCTTTCAAATTGGGCAACCATATGTCGCCGAAATAGCGATCACTTTGTCCCATGGGGATTTGAAAAATCTTAGGGTGGTAGCTGAAGATGATGTTTCGACAGAACCAGGCGGTGAGTTTCGGATCGTAGAATAGCTTTTGCAAAACGGGGTCTGGGTGCCAGTCACCGACATCGCAAGTCACTAGAATGTATGGATGTTTGATCCGATCGTGGACCTCCCTATGGAACCAATTGATATACCAGAGATTGAGGTAGATCAGATCTCCTTGCTGAACCTTGTCGGGATCGAACCATTCGGTCCCTTGGTCGATGATATGATTGCAGATCGATCGAAAGGTCAGATCGGTAATGAGCGGGGCGCTACCAGGATGATGATCATTTTTCCCCCAGCCTGAATAAAGCTCGGTGGGGACTTTTGACACGACACCAAAGACACAGAACGGCACAGTGAAAAAGAGTAAAATGATTCGCATATATTTGGGGAGAAACGATAGCTCGAATTGGGATTAAATTGCACTTGGTCACCGATATTTTCTTTATTGAGATTATTAATCTGCTAAGTGTATACTGCCGTCTCTTCACATGTATTTTTTACTACTTTCACTGCTTGTTTCTTTTTCCCTCCATGGTGTCAATAGATTTTATGCATCATGCGGCAAAAATCAAAACGGATATTATGGCCAACACGCACAAGACAAATATGTATATGAGAAATTCTTTATAGGAAAAACAGATGGTGTGTTCGTCGATATCGGCGCCTATAACGGGATAGCTCTCAGCAATACGAAATTCTTTGAAGAAATCGGTTGGACAGGAATCTGCATTGAACCTCTCCCTGAAGTATTCGAAGAATTAAAAATGAATCGGAAAACAGTATGTATTCGGGGATGCATTTCCGATAGAGAGGGAAAGGCGCAATTTCTGCACGCAGAAGGTTATCCTGAAATGCTCAGTGGGTTGTTAGATAAATACGACCCTCAGCATTTTGGGCGGGTGCAGGGAGAGTTGTCTGTCCCTGACCATGATTGTAAAGCAAGTGTCATCGAAGTAGATTGCTATCTACTAAATGAGGTCCTGAAGGAAAATGGCATTTTTTTTGTAGATTATTTGAGTATTGATACTGAAGGCGGAGAACTCGAGATCCTTCAAACAATCGATTTTTCTAAATATCATATAGATGTGATCGATGTGGAAGTTAATTTTTCCCCAAATGATGTGTGTGAATTTTTAGTTTCAAAAGGCTATAAGTTAGACGCTCGACTTGGTTGCGATTGTATTTTCAAAAAAATGACTCCAGAGGAATATAAAGAGACGATCTTTCTCAATTTGCTTTGTGAGCACCCAAATGAAAATATGGAAGAATCTTATCGAAAAGTCTGCGAGATCGCAGTGGCAGACGATTACACGTTCCGAAATTTCCGGTCTTTGCTGAATTGTGAGCTGATGGCTTCTGAAATCTTGGATGGGAATGCCTTTGCCCATTATGTTAATAGTACTCCCAGTTTATTGGGAAAAGTAGAACTCTTTAAAAGATGGGATAGGGTTGGGAACCCTCAGATGGCCCATTATCCCGGCCTTGGTTTTTTTTCAGCTAGTATGCTTCATGCCATCACACATGCGGATCAAATGAAAAAACATTTAAGGCCTCCTCAAAATATCAATATTGCCGAAATTGGCGTTGGGTTTGCAGGGCAATGCTATGCTCTTTCTCAACTTCTCTCCGTTTCCAGTTACTATATTTACGGACTGTATGACTTTCCTGAAGAGAGAACGTTGATCAACCGAATTACGGAAAACTTGGGGATCACAAATGTCAAAGCTGTTCCGTTTGAGGAGGACCTCCCTGAAATTGATTTGGTCATGATCACTAATCATAGATTTTCACGGCTCAGCAGAGACTTGAAAATACGGTATTTAGAAAAAATTATCAAAAAAGCAAAACGGGGCTATATCCTATACTCTCACTTTGAGAAAACGTCTGATTCGATGACACTCGATGAATTTCTCGAATTCCTAAAAAGCTACGGCATTCGTCCTAAAGTCTTTCAGGAATTTCTTCCCACAGCCCCTGGAAACCGAGTGATTATTTGGGACAGAACGCGTCAAAAGACACCCTCATTATGAATATCACATCAAATCTCCTTGCCAAACCTTGTCGGGATCAAACCATTCAGGATTAAATTGCACTTGAGCAATAATTGGTGAACTAGCAGGTACGTTCACTCACCGCATCCCTTCAAACCGTTTAAGGTCTCTGCTATTTCTTAGTTCGTAAAAAGTTGTCTGCGGAGATTTTTTCCGAAATTGTTGGATTTTTCCTTGCACTCGTTTGTCGAATCCCCAGAGGTAACGGATGAGGCGGAAGGCCGCCTTTCCCTTGCAACCTTCTGCTCGATCGGAGATTCGGTGATCTTTGAAGATGAGGCGTTTGAAAATACGCCATAGACAGAGTAGGCGATTATAACGGAAATAGAGAACAAGATCTGCGCGACTAAATCGTATGTCTAATGTTTTCGTCGAATTCCCATCGATGATCCAAGTTTCTTTCTCGACTAGTTCTTTTTGAATACGCAAAAAATCTTCGGTTTCTCTTTCTTGCCAATTGCGAACATAAAAATATTTATCTAGATGGTAGACAGGCAGGTGTAAGGAATGTCCTAAGCGAACGGCAAAAGTTGATTTGCCGCTGCCAGGAATGCCAAAGATCATAATTCGTTTATAGTTGTGTTGCGTCATATAGCTGCTTGTTGATGCGATAGAGGACATGTCGTCGGAGTGGATGCCCTTTGGAGATTTTTGGATGATCGAAGTCATCGGCAGGGTTGTGCTTCATGCCGATTTTTTTCATGATTGAGATGGAAGGGATGTTGTGGATCGAGGTAAAGGAGACGATTTCATTGAGCTTGAGCGTGTCAAATCCATAGGTTAGGGATGCGAGGGCTCCTTCTGTCGCATAGCCTTTGCCCCAGTATTCGTGGGCTAAACGCCAGCCAATTTCTATGGCGGGAGTAAAGGGGGCTGTGAAGCGGATCTGATTTAGGCCAATGAAGCCGATGAAATCTGCTACAGATGGGACGGAAACAGCCCAAAGTCCCCATCCATGTTCTTCGATAAAGCGGGCATGCGCTGAGGCTTCCAGATTGCTCTCTTTTGGGGTGAGAGTGGAGAGGAAGTATTGCCTCACTCGAGGGTCAGCGTTCATTTGGGCGAAGGGGGCGAAATCTTCGGGAAGCCAAGGTCTGAGGATGAGCCGTTTTGTTTTAATCATCGTTTAAAGTGGGTGAGGATTTCGATGTGGTTGGTGCCGGGGAAGAAGAGATAGCCTTTGGCTTTTTGGATCGACCAGCCTGCGGCGAGAAGTTGGGTGGCGTCGCGTTGGAAGGAGTGGAAGTCACAGGAGATGTAGAAGAGATCGCCCGACCAAGTTTGGATGGCGCGGAGGAGAGTGGGGTCGAGTCCTTTGCGCGGGGGATCGACGAGAAGGGTGGTCGCGGAGTGGAGATGGGTGATGGCATGGGTGGCATCTTGGCAGGTGTAGGCGATGTGGAGATGGTTCATGGCGAGGAAAGAGGTGTGGGCGTGGGGGTTGTTTTCGATGAGGTGAACGGAGTGGCATTTGGGGGCGGCGAGGAGGCCGAGGGCGCCGACGCCGGCGTAGACTTCGAGGAGATAGGAGCCGGGTGGGATCCATTCGAGGAGATCGGATGCGAGGTGAGAGAAGAGGGACCAGTTGGCTTGGGCGAAGGCACCGGGGTGGAAAGCGATGGGGTGGTTGTGGAGGAGTTGGGTGAGATGGGTGGGGCCGTAGAGATGGATCCATTGGTCGCCGAGGATACGGTTGGTGGTTTGGGGTTGGATATTGAGGTAGATGGAGTGCCAGAGATCGTGTTGTAAAAGCGCTTTACATAAGGCATCGGTGGGGGTGTGGTGGGCGAGGATGAGGACGAGTTGGACTTTTTGGGTGGCGAGGTCGACGAAGAGTTGGATATAGCGGAGGGCGCCTTGATTGGTGGATTCTTGATAGAGGGAGAAAGAGGTGGCGAGGAGAGCTTCTTGTAGGAGGGAGACGGCGCGGTTGATGGAGGGGTGATGGGTTTTGCAGTGGGGAATGGGAATGACTTGGTGGGAGTGGGCGCGGAAGAGGCCGATGGAGGAGGGAGCGCGGACGGCGAGTTTGGCTTTGACGCGCCAGTGGGTGGAGGGGCCGATTTCGAGAGGGAAAGGGTTGAGAAATTCTTTTATATGAGAGAGGATGGGTGGGAGGCTGGATAGGGTGCAGCCACTACATTGGCCAAAGTGGGAGCATGTTGATAAGTCGTTCATAACTTTGTTCAAAAGTTGTCGATGATAAAAGAGCTGTTCAAAAGTGTCGGGTTTTCGACCGGTTACTGACAGGTTATCAACAGAAAATCTTTGCTATTGCGAAGGCACCGGTTGTTGACATTCCCACAATAACCTAAGAAGAAGAAAAAATATAGATACACCTTCTATTTTCTTTAGGTTGGATGGAAAGATCGGTATACTCGGAGCTTTTATTATCCCTCGGGTTAAGATGTTGATAGAAACCTTCTTTTCTCTTGGACAATATAGGCATAAACTCCTCTGGAAGGAGGGTGAGCCGGTTTGGTCTGCGCTTCATCAAGTAAAAAATTATCTTGCTAGTTGGACTCACCGGATCGAGGTGAAGATCCCTAAAGGGGTCTATGTGGAGCATCCAGAGCTCGTGTCGATTGGGAAAGGGACGATCTTGGAGCCGGGTGTCTATATTCAGGGGCCTTGTGTGATTGGAAAAGGGTGTGTGATCCGGCATGGGGCCTATATTCGCGAGGGAGTGATCCTGGGTGATGGATGTGCGGTGGGACATAGCGCAGAGTTGAAGCATTCGATTTTGCTCGATTCGGCAAGTGCAGCTCATTTTGTGTATGTAGGCGATTCGATTATCGGGCGAGCTGCGAATTTGGGTGCGGGTGTGAAGTGTGCGAACTTGCGTTTGGATCGGAAAGAGGTCACTGTTCTGGTTGAAGGAAAGCGGTGGAAAACCGGACTGAAAAAAATGGGCGCGATTGTGGGCGATGGAGTACAGATCGGGTGTAATTGTGTATTGAATCCGGGAACATTAGTGGGACGGGGCAGTTCTTGTTATCCATTGGTGAATCTTTCAGGATTTATTCCTTCTGGTTCTTTGGTGAAGGGAGAAGGTTCATTTGTTGTGGAACCAATGGCGGAAGAGCTGTTGAGACAGTTGGGAAAACAAAATGTTTAGCTCTCTTCGAAGATCAGTTGAGCGCTCGCTGCGCACATATATTTCTGAAATGGGCGAGAAGTCCCGTTTGCGCGACGCGGTGGAATATGCGCTGATGAGCGGAGGGAAGAGGCTGCGGCCGTTGATGGTCCATTTGATTGCGGAAGGGCTAGGTCACGGGTTGGATGTGTCGGATGCGGCATTGAGTGTGGAGTTTTTTCACACGGCGTCGTTGATTGCGGATGATCTTCCTTGCATGGATGATGATGATATGCGGAGGAATGCCCCCTCTTTGCACGTTGCGTTTGGAGAAACGACGGCGCTATTGGCCAGCTATACGTTGATTGCATCGGGTTATGAGGGACTGTATCGCAATGGGCGGAAGATGAAGGCAGATCGGCAGTTTGCAGATCGGGCTGATGAGGCGACGGTGCTTGCGCTGGAGATTGCGACGCGGTGTGCTGGAATTCAGGGGGCGACGAACGGACAATTTTTGGATCTGTTTCCGCCCGATCAAACAGAACAGACGATTCGGAAAGTGATTGAACAGAAGACAGTGACCCTATTTCAGATTTCTTTTGTGTTTGGCTGGGTTTTCGGCGGTGGGGCGACTGAAAGGTTAAAAGAAGTTGAAAACGCAGCCTACGCGCTCGGAATGGCCTTCCAGATCGCCGACGATTTGCAAGATGATGCGCAAGATAGTGAACAAGAGAAGAAGGTGAATATCGCTTCTGTTTTGGGAACAGAGGTTGCGCTTGCAGCATTCGATATGGAAATGGAACGGTTTATTGCAGGAATAAAAGATCTCGGTCTTTGGAACCGAGATTTTCGTAAGGTTGTCGATCTGTTGAAGGGATTAATCCCTTCGGTGAGGAGTTAGACGTTTGCTTCTTCGCGCGCTCCCGATTTTTTAGGTAGAGTGGACCCTTCGGCGATTTTGGCGTAGATCGCTTTTTCAATTTCATCGGCAATTTTCGGATTCTTCTTGAGATCATCCCGAGCAGCTTCGCGGCCTTGTCCAAGGCGGTGCGTTTGGTAGCTGAACCAGGTTCCTTTTTTCTCGATCACCGCTAGATCAACGCCTACATCGATGAGCGAACCGATGTGGGAAATGCCTTCATTGAAGAGGATGTCGAATTCGGCTACCTGGAAGGGAGGCGCGCATTTATTTTTAACCACTTTTACTTTTACGCGTGAGCCAATGTCAGAGGTGTTGTCGGGTCCCTTGATGCCTGTCATGCGTCGAATATCTAGACGGATGGAGGAGTAGAATTTAAGCGCGCGGCCGCCTGTGGTCGTTTCTGGATTGCCGAATATGACGCCAATTTTTTCTCGGATTTGGTTGATGAAGACGGCGCAGGTGTGGCTGCGGGAAAGGGTCGCAGTGAGTTTGCGAAGGGCTTGCGACATCATGCGCGCTTGCAGCCCCATGAATTGATCTCCGATCTCCCCTTCTAGTTCTGATTTAGGCACGAGGGCCGCAACAGAATCGATGACGATGACATCGATGGCATTGGAGCGGGCGAGCATTTCTGCGATGTTGAGCGCCTCTTCGCCATTGTCGGGCTGCGAGATCATGAGGTCATCGATGTTGACTCCGATTTTGGCTGCGTAGACAGGATCGAGAGCATGCTCCGCATCGATGTAGGCTGCGAGGCCGCCGTTTTTCTGCGCATTGGCAACGATGTGGGTAGCTAGGGTTGATTTACCAGAAGATTCTGGGCCGAAAATTTCAATGATGCGGCCACGTGGTACGCCGCCGACTCCAAGTGCAATGTCGAGAGAAATAGCGCCCGTTTTAATGACGCTAAGACCTTGGGTGGAGGAGTGCTTTCCAAGAGCCATGATGGCTCCTTCGCCGAATTGTTTTTGGATGTGAGAAATCGCCAGCTCAAGTGCTTTTCGTTTACCGGCATCAGGTTGTATTTGGCTCATAGAGGCTCCCTTTTTTCGTGTTGGCTCCAGAATGAAACCTTGCGCCCTTCTCGTCAAGTCTGATAGAAGGAGCCTCGTATGATTCTAGCAGGTGACATTGGCGGTACGCATACCCGTCTTGCTTTGTTTGCAAGAGAGGGTGAATTTTCTCTTGCCGGAGAAAAAACTTATCCGAGCCGCAAGTATGCGGGTTTAGAAGAGATTGTTCAGGAGTTTTTACAAGGTAAGACAGTTTCAAGAGCCTGTTTTGGAGTGGCGGGCCCCGTGGTTGAGGGGCGTTGTAAAGCCACTAATTTGCCGTGGATTGTCGATGCGGCAAAGTTATCTAAAGATTTGGGAATTGCCTCAGTTTCTTTGTTGAATGATCTGGAAGCTAATGCGTATGGGCTAAGGGCGCTGAAAGAAGAGGATTTGTATTTGCTCCAAAGCGGGAAAAAGCAGGTGGGCAATCGGGCGTTGATTGCAGCGGGAACAGGACTTGGGGAAGCGGGCTTGTATTGGGATGGGAAAGAGCATCGGCCGTTTGCTTGCGAAGGAGGTCATGCCGATTTTGCGCCGCGAAATGAAGAGGAGATGGAACTTCTGAAGCATTTGCAAAGGCAATTCGACCATGTTTCTTGTGAGCGAGTGGTATCGGGTCCGGGGATTTTATCCATGTATCGGTTCTTAGTGGAGACGGGACGGGAAAAGGGATCGAAAGAAGTGGAAATGGAGATGAAACGGCGCGATCCACCGGCGGTGATCAGCGAATTTGGACGGGAAAAGAGAGATCGGGCGTGTGCCAGGGTGATCGAATGGTTTTTGTCTTTGTATGGAGCGGAAGCGGGCAATTTGGCATTGAAAATATTTTCAATTGGCGGATTGTACATTGGTGGAGGCATTGCGCCGCACCTGATTGAGTTGTTGAAAACGGGCGATTTTAGAGCTTCTTTTGCGAATAAGGGGCGTTTTAAAGAGCTGTTGGAATCGGTGTCAATTTATGTGATTCGAAATGACAATACGGCGCTGTTGGGTGCGGCAGTGTTTGGGAGAGGACGATGAATCCAGAAGAGGAACGTTTAAAGGAGCGGGAGCCTGGATCTGTCCCCCCATGGGATCGATGGGGCCCCTATGTCGCTGAGAGGGCGTGGGGAACCGTGCGCGAAGATTATAGCGCCGACGGGGATCCATGGAACTACTTCCCCCACGATCACGCTAGAATGAGGGCTTTTCGGCGAGGGGAAGATGGGATCGCAGGGATTTGCGATCGGTTTCAAGTACTGGTGTTCTCTCCAGCATTTTGGAATGGCAAGGATCCCATTCTCAAGGAGCGCCATTTTGGTCTCAATTCATATGAAGGGAACCATGGCGAAGATGTAAAAGAGCTTTACTATTACCTCGATGCCACTCCGACAGCTAGCTATCTCAAGTACTTATATAAATACCCACAGGCTGCCTATCCGTATGATCAGTTAGTGGCAGAAAATGGGCGGCGGGGTCCAGAAGATCGGGAATATGAGCTGGTGGATACGGGCATTTTTGATGAGGACCGGTATTTCGACGTGTACATTGAGTATGCGAAGAAGGATCCTGAAGATCTGTGCATTCGGATTGAGGCCATTAATCGGGGTCCCCATGCGGCACCTCTCCATTTATTGCCGCAGCTTTGGTTCCGCAATCAATGGTCTTGGGGACCCGAGCGTTTGGCTGAACCAACGATTCAACTCACGGAACAAAATCAGGAGGGGATCTGCCTAGTGGCAGATGATCATGCCCTCCTCTCCCCTCACCAACTTTTATTCGATTACCATCTTGGAAAAAGATATTTGTACGCGAGTCCAAAGGGAGAGGTGCTGTTTACAAATAACGAGACCAATTCCCAAGCCCTGTGGAATGAGCCTAACCCTACCCCTTTTACGAAAGATGCCTTTCACCGTTATTTGATCCATGGGGAGAAAGGGGCGGTGAATGGGAAGAGTGGAACAAAGGGAGCGATTCACTATTTTTTCCCTTCGGTAGCCCCTGGGAAAAGTGTTGTGATTCAACTACGCTTATCGGGGAAGAAACTGCTGAAGCCTTTACAAGACGTGGATGAGGTGATCGCCACGAGGAAACGGGAGGCCGACTTGTTTTATGCAGAGGTGCATCCAAAGAAAGCAACCGATGAAGAAAAGATGATCCAGCGGCAAGCGCTTGCTGGGATGGTGTGGAATAAGCAGTTTTACATGTTTAATGTGGGGAATTGGTTGGAGGGAGACAATCCCAATAAGCCACCGCCACCATCGCATAAAACGATCCGCAATACCCATTGGAGACACATCGCGAGCATACGGATCTTTTCGATGCCGGATAAATGGGAGTATCCGTGGTTTGCGGCTTGGGATTTGACGTTTCACTCTCTTTCTTTTGCCTTGATTGACTTGGAATTTGCAAAAAATCAGCTGTGGATGTTGCTGTTTGATCAGTTCCAACATCCGAATGGAGCAGTTCCCGCCTATGAGTGGGAATTTAGCGACATGAATCCTCCGGTACAGGCCTGGGCGTTGCTGAAACTACATGAATTTGAAAAGAAGAAATACGGACGAGAAGATTTAGATTTTTTGGAAAAATGTTTTCATAAATTGCTGCTCAATTTTTCCTGGTGGGTCAACCGAGTCGATAGCCTTGGGAACAACGTATTTGAGGGCGGTTTTTTGGGTATGGACAACATTGGATTTGGCGATCGATCGCAGAAGCCGCCGCCCGGTTATCTCATCGACCAGGCAGATGGCGCAGGCTGGATATCTCTGTTGTGTCTCAATATGATGCGAATCGCTTTGATCCTGTCGAAGAAAAACCCCAATTATGAAGGATTAGGACATAAATTTTTCGAACACTTCATCTTCGTCACAGCAGCGATGCGAAAAGGATATTGGCGTCACTATGATATGTGGCATGAAAAGGATGCGTTTTTCTATAGCTACTTGCGCTTTCCAGACTGTTCGGTGGAACCTTTTCCAATCCGCTCTATTGTTGGAGTCATCCCCTTTTTCGCCTGTGATGTGTGGGATGAGCATGAATTAAAAAAGTTTCCTGATTTTTTCCATGTCTATGAGTGGATGAGGGAAAAACGGGCCCAGGTCACTGATAAGTGCCTCCAGGCGATTCCCCATGAGCGGGGATGCAACCACTTGTTTGGGTTGTTGAATGCGGAGGAGTTGGAAAGGTTCCTCAAGAATCTTTGGGATCCTCACGAGTTCCGTTCTGAATATGGCCTTCGATCGCTTTCTAAGTATCATGAACGACATCCGGCGGTCATGTGCGGCTTCTCTCTCTCCTACGAACCAGGTGAGGCGAAAGAAAAGATCAAAGGGGGCAATTCGAATTGGCGTGGTCCTGTATGGATGCCGATCAATTATCTTTTGATTGAAACGCTGTTGAAGTTAAGCCATGCCTTTAAAGATTCGCTCCAAGTGCAAGTTGGAAATGAGAAGAAGGTCACCTTGCACGAGATGGCAGAATACTTTGGGGAGAGTCTTCTGAAGCTATTTAAAAAGGATAAAAATGGGCATCGACCCATGTTTGGAGACACGAAAAAATATTCAGATCCCCATTTTACAGATAATCTTTTCTTCCCTGAACACTTCCACGGGGACAATGGGCGAGGTCTCGGGGCTTCCCACCAAAATGGGTGGACAGGGTTGATTGCCAATTTGATCGATGAACTTAGAGAGTAATAACAATCTGGTTTGATTGGTTAGCTCTCTCTCTAAAATGAAACAGGCCGGGAAAAATCCCAGCCTGCAAATGAAGAGCATTAAGTAGTCAACGCGCTTAGAAATCGAAGCGAGCTGTCACTGTTAGACCATGGATGTACAAATCGCCGTTGGGCAATGTGCTTGTACCAAGGGCAATGTCATCTGTAAAGTGGCGGAACATGTTTTGGTTGAAGAACACTTGGAAGCCGTAGCTAGCCATTAGGTCAACATGCCAATTGCTGCAATCAAAGTAGGAATCCCATCCGAAACCGAATTCAAGATCCATGTGAGGTCTTAAATAATCGGCATGGTGTTGTTTTACATTGACAGTAGATATGTTTGCAGAGACCACATCAGATTGTTTCAGGTTGTAGCGTGTGTATAGAATGTCGGCGTAACTGCTTCCAAACATTCTAAAGCCGCAGCCAAGCATCCAGTCGGTCATGATACCAGTCCGGAAACCAACGCCCCAAGAGACGCTGCTCTGATCGAAATCTTCTGTACGAGGAGTCTCGTTGTTAGAATCAATGTCCAACTTCTGGCGAATCCAGGCTCCACGAGCACCCATGGCGGGTCTAAAGAGCAAGCTCTTTCCAACATAGAACTTACGTCCAAGGTCTACATCAACGAAGTCGAACTTGAACTTCCAGGTTTCGCTGTAGCTTAGGTCATCAGTTATGCTGAAGGAGGGAACTTCTTGGATAGGTGTGATGAAACCACTTGCACTTGATACGCTGGTGGAGTTTTGACCATGTAGCCAAGTGTACTGAGCAAATCCATCCCATTCATCATGGTCGAAATTCACCCCTGCGCAGACTTGAAAGCCCGGTTTGTAATTGTAATCGGCGTTCACAACCTCTCCATCAAAGCCTGTTGTGGTCGATGCAGCTGCAGTTGTTGAGATAGCAAGATCAATATTATCTTGCATTGGCATCCAATAGATGAAACTGCCTGTGACATAAAGATCCCAGCAGCCACGTACATTGATACGAGCCGTTTGGTTATAGGCTGGCATCAGTTGTACAGCGGGCATTGGCTCGCATGGCTTGCACGGTTTTTCACAGGGTTTACAGGGCTTTGGAGGGCAAGGCTTCGGTGTTTCGCAATTTGCACTTTCCTGTGCGAAGATAGAGGAAGCGCATAAGAGCGAGACCGCCATCCAGGCTTTGGTATTCGTTAACTTTTTCAACATTTTTTCCTCTCCTTTAGATAAAAAACAGGCTGGAATTTCCCCCAGCCTGGTCGTTTTTTTAGTTCAGATACAATCGATTGGCTTAGAAATCAAAGCGAACCGTTGTAGTTAAACCGTGGATGAACAGATCACCATGTGGAAGAGTGCTTGTGCCAAGGGCAATGTCATCTTCGAAATGGCGGAACATGTTTTGATTCCAGAACACTTGGAATCCGTAGCTAGCAGATAGATCGATATGCCAGTTGTTGCAATCGAAATATGATCCCCAGCCAAAACCGAGCTCAAGATCCACGTGTGGTCTTAAGTAGTCGGCATGGTGTTGTTTCAGCGTTACTGTAGAAACTGTTACGCCTGCTGCTGTCTGCACGAAATCCTTCAGTTTCAGGTTATAGCGTGTATAGAGAATGTCTCCATAGCCGCTTCCGTACATTCTAAATCCAGATCCGAATTCCCAGTTTGATGTGATACCTGTGCGAAGACCGACCCCCCATGATACGCTTGACTGGTCAAAATCTTCATTGTGCAACGTACCAAAGGAAAGCTCTCCGTTCACTGTGTCAACATCCAGTTTTTGACGGATCCATGCTCCACGGGCACCGACCGATGGTCGGAATGTCAGGCTCTTGCCAACATAATAGCAACGGCCCAAATCGGCATCCACGAAGTCAAATTTAAATTTCCATGTTTCGCTCATAGATGTGGCGCCAGTTCCAACCCCTTCACTAATCGAATAGGAAGGAATTTCTTGTAGAACTAGCAACGCACCACCTGCAGGGCTCACAATACTTGAAGAGTCTTGGCCATGAAGCCATGTATACTGAGCATATCCATCCCAGTTGTCATGGTCAAAGTTCATGCCAAGGGCAACTTGGAAACCTGGCTTGTAATCATAATCCAGATCCGAGACTGTTCCGCTGAAGCCCGTTGTAACAGATGGAATGGCTGTCGTACCGATCGCCAATTCCATGTTCTCTTGGCGTGGTTGCCAGTAGATGAATGTGCCTTCGACGTAGAAATCCCAAGCGCCACGAACATCTATGCGAGCCGTTTGGTTATAGGCTGGCATGAGCTGTACAGCGGGCATTGGTTCGCAAGGTTTTTCGCAAGGCTTGCAGGCCGGTTTTGGCTCACATTTTGGACGGCAATTATTCTGCGCCGTCGCACCTTGCGCAAAGACGGAGGTCGCGCAGAGTAGCGAGACTGCCATCCAAGGCTTTGTTTTGTTTAAGATATTTAGCATCGTTGCTCTCCATTTTGAAAGAATATGTTTTTTAGCTCTCGCTAAGAAATCTATGAATTCCTCGTTGCCGACACACACGGATACACCAGTTTCGGTGATCGTTCGGTTTACATTGGGGATGTTAAACTCAAGTTGAAAATTAAATCAAGTGAAAGCGAAAAATTATCTTGAATGAACGGTGAAAAATGGCCTTTGGATAGGCTGTGAGCAGGTTTTTTATCGGCCCTTTTTTTTTACTCTGAATATTCAGACCAATGAATAAATAATCCGATTTTTTGTTGGAATTGATTCAAATCATTTTGTTCGAGAATCAAAATCCAAGGATGGATGCATTCGTCTACTTTATCTTCTTCTTCCATTTTTTCTAGCGATCCAAAATAGGTTTCGGGAAAAAGAAAATGGTGATTTTTTTGAAGCATCTTCGCCTCTCATCCTTTTCTTTCCACATAACTTGATTGAGATCAGGAAGCAATCTGTTTCTGTAACGGACTTAAAATGAGAAGCGACGGAGCATGAAATGGGATGCTGGATCGGTCTGATCGGTCCAAACTTCGGTGAAAGCTCTCTCCTTTTGGATTTCGAGGAAGCGATCTTGAAGAGGACAGATGCGAACACCGAAGGGCGATTTGCTTTCGATGATGGTTTTTTGGTCCCGTACAAAAAGGACATGGCTAGGATAGACAAGCATATCGAGTGGTTTAAGTAAGTCACTTATTTTTAGAGCCTTACCATATTTTAGGAGTTGGCCGCTATTGCGAGGTGTGACCCCGCCAGAAGCTTCGAAGAGCAATCCAGAGCAATCGAGACCTTGTAGAGTCCATAGTTCTAAGTTGCGAGGAGTAAGGGGTTCTGTGGGCGGATAGTATTGGAGCATTTCAGGAATTCCTTCGGCCCAATTCCCTCCCCATACATAGGGGGTGCCTATGCGGCTTTCCATATGAGCCAATAAGGTTTGAGCATTGGGAAGGGAACGTTGTGGCTGGGGGGGTGATGAAACAATGCGTCCGAATCGACGATCAGTGTAAAGTGGTTGATCAGAATAGGTTGGACAGAGAATTTTCACAATTGTTGGGCCTGATTCGATGATTTGAAAAGCCATTCCAGGAAGAGCTACAAATTCAAAACTTCGGGGGTGGCCTTGTGCATCTACTAGAACTTGATTTTTGTGAAAGATTCGGTCAAAGTGAGAAGTATTGAGGATGGGTGCGGGACGTGTCAATTGAATCCAATCCATGCTCGCAAGGATGAATGAACGGTCTTATTTTTTCATAGAGGAATTCATGCGCTACCTACTGTTCGCTATCTTTTTTCTGACTGCAGGCTGCCAACAGAGCGGAAATTCTTCCAAAAACATGTTTCGCATCAGTATCGAAGCAGAACCAACTACTCTAGATCCTAGAAAAGCGAGAGATTTAAACACGGTTACAATTTGTCGGATGTTATATGAGGGGCTGACCCGTATTTCTAAAGAGGGAACTATTGAATTTGCGGTCGCGAAAGGGGTTGATGTTTTAGAGGGTGGACTTAAGTATGTTTTCCATCTGAAAAAAACGATCTGGTCAAATGGGTCACCACTTACTTCTGCAGATTTTGCAAGTTCTTGGAAAGAGATACTCGATCCAAAGTTTCCCTCCGATGTCGCTTACCAATTGTATGTGATCAAGAACGCCAAGAAAGTAAAGTGCGGCGAAATGGGAATGGAGAAAGTTGGGATTGAAACACCAGATCCTTTCACTCTTGTTGTGGAGTTGGAACAGCCGACCCCCTATTTCCTAGAACTCTGTTCCCTTTCTTCCTGGCTTCCTGTCCCGCAAAAAACTGCAAAAGACAATCCTGATTGGGCCTTGGAACCATTGACTTTTGTTGGCAATGGCCCCTTTACTTTAAAGAATTGGCATCGTGGTGATTCGATCCAGGTAACCAAAAATGAGCGGTATTGGGAAGCAAACCGGGTTCAATTGGCTGGAGTTGATATTGCTATTATGCTTCCCAATACGGAACTTAGAATGTTTGAGGAAGGGAAGCTCGACTGGGCAGGATCACCTCTATCAACCATTCCTGCGGATGCTTTGCCTCACTATAAAGAAGATCGATCGTTGAATATCAGCCCTTTTTCCGGAACCTGTTTTCTCCGAGTGAATACGATGCCTATTGTGCAAGGGAAAGCAAATCCTTTATGCAACCCAAATCTACGAAGAGCCTTGTCGCTTGCAATCAACCGGCAACAGATTGTGGAGCACTTGCTGCAAGGGGGGCAAAGGCCAGCTATGTGCCTTGTGCCGAAAGAGATGGGCCTTTCAGAGGAAGGTTTTTTTGAGGATGGAGCTTCAGATAAGGCGCGAGTCCTCTTATCGAGTTGTACAGTGAATGAACCGATGACCATTGTATTTGCTCCTTCACAAAGGAATATGACTGTTGCGCAAGCGATACAGAAGCAATGGGAATCGGCTTTGGGACTCAAAGTGGAGCTAAAACCATTGGAATACAAGGTGTTTTTGCAAACGATGAAGGAGAAGGCTTACCAATTGGCTATAGGTACTTGGACGGCTGATTTTAATGACCCGATTAATTTTTTGGAGGTATTCAAATACAGTTCTGCCAGCACGAATAATACCAGCTGGGAAAATCCCAAATACATTGATCTTTTAGACCGTTCTGCAGTATGCAGAAATCAAGATGAGAGAAGAGAACTTCTGAGGAAAGCAGAAGAGCTTCTAATGGATGAGATGCCCATCTTGCCGATTTTTCATTTCTCCATGAACTATTTACAGGGGGATGGGGTGCAAGATGTAGCTCTATCTCCTATTGGATTAATCGACTTTCGTTGGGCCCACTTGGATAAAATACGATGAAATGGCTTCTGTGTATCCTACTAGCTTTTGCGGGAACAAATTCAGGGACTATATTGCTCTTGAACGATTCTCCTTTCATTTTAACGGCGACGATTCAGGCTTCTGATGGGACGTATCTAGGCCAATTTACTATACAGCCTGGGCAGCAAAAGAATGTGACTCAGAATCTATTCACAACACAGTATGAACATCCGGGAGCGCCGGAAGTTTCACTCACACCTTTTACAGTGATTTGGCAATGTGCATCGGAAGATTTTTATTCGATGTGCACAGGCGTTTCTCCAGGCGCCTTAATTCGAGCAAACGATTGTGCAGGCACTCGTGTTTGCAAGCCAAAGCCCGAACAAAAGACGCCACCCCCCGCCTCCACTTTGAAGAAAAAGAAGTAGCCTTAGATGCCCTCTTAGTTGTCTGGATCGACGGGCTTGCCTTTGAAGTAAGGGACTTTTCGAATAAAGATACCGTGTTCGTCGTAGAGGGTAGCGGTTCCGCTTCCATTGAGAATGGTGGAGATGGGTTCCCGCTGGTTTTTTTTGTAGTAGTTCCCTTTAGTTAATGTGTCCTCTTCGTACTCTTCGATATACATCAGAGAACCATCCCGATACCAAGCCACGGAAGAGCCATTTTTTTGATTCCGGGCCATTTCGCGCTGAGATTGGAGATGTCCATCGTTGTACCAAGTTTTTACGATCCCAGAGATGGCATTGTCTTCCCACGGGATTGATAGCTTGGGAATTTGCCCCTCTTCTTCCAAGTAGTAGTGGATCTCTTCGCCCTGCTTTTTCCCATTTTTTAAGCGATAGGCGATTTTTAGCTCGCCCTTGGGAGATAATTCTTTCACGAGTCCCTCGGGAACACCTTTCCGGTACTCAACCATTTTTTCAAGAACGGCCTCATTGAAAAGAGCTTGGAACCCGCTACCATTTTGAATTTGGGAAAGAAGATCACCTTTATTTGAATAGTAGGTGGCTTCCAGTAGTTTTCCCTCTTGATAGTGTTCTACCCAAGCTTTTTGTTGGGCTGGCCAAAATCCCAGGCTTTCACCCTCTTTTAGGCCATCTATGTAGTGAGCCTTGGATTGCAGTTCTCCGTTTGGGAGATAGGTGAGAAAATCTCCGTGGAGCTGGTTATTCCTATAGGAGATTTCTTTTTGAATTTGGCCATTGGGGTAGTAGAAATGGGAGAGACCTTCTAAGATTCCCTTTTCATAGAGGAACTGCGCTTGAAGATGCCCTTTTTCATCGAAAACTTTAGCCTCTTGTTCAAACAGCCAGTCGGATTGTGCTCCTTCCGCCAGATCGGCGGTTCCGCCGATGACTCTCGCTTCAATTTTTAATAGGCCATTGGAGTGCCACTCTTGGTAAGTACCGAAGGCGCGCATGTCTTGAGCCTCTAGGTATTTCCAAAGAAGGCCATTGGAATGGTAGGTGGTGATTTTAGAAGTGTGTTTTCCATTTTGCTTGTAGACCCGTAGGACTTTTTTATAGGGTTGGGAGGAGGAAAAATCGACCTGTTCGAAGAGGCTCAATCGGTCGGGAGTGCTGATCGTCTCGGTCATGCCATTGCGGTCTTGAATGAGGATTGATACGAGGGGCGATTCGCCCGTGTTTTGCATGTGCGCGCAACCTGTGAGTAGGAGAAGTAAAAGTAGATATTTCATTCGGGGTCGAATTCTCGTCTAAGAAGGTTCATTTGGATTTCAAACACCTCGTTGTCTAACGGGGTCTTTTTTTTGCATAATGTAAATTCTGAAATGATGAGCTGAGGTCGGTGATCTTTGATATTGGGTTCGTAATCTTCAATGCGGCTCAAGAGAATTTTAAGATCGTCATTGTTCATCTCGATCGGATGGCGCTGTTTTTCCACGGTTTCTTTAAATTGACGGGAAGACTGGATGTTTTCTTCCACGAAACTGAGTCGATTTTGATCGCTTTCTAAAAAATTGAGGCGTGCAAGGACGAGCTCTTTATTGGAGATGGCCGGATGGGAGGCCCAGTTTCTCAACTGATTCCGTTCTTGAATGAGAAACGACATTGCTTCGATTTCTTTATCGAGAAAATAGGGGTCTGGTTTTTTATGGCGAACGAGAAATCTTTCATTTCTAATCCGCCGCTCAGAAGCCCCTTTTGCTTTTTTTAAGCAGGCTTCGAACTGCTCGTGCAGAGATAAAAAGGAGCGGGAGTTCGTGAACAGATAGATGCCTGCACAAAGTGGCGGGATGGATAGGACGAGGAGAAACAAGAGGATCTGCATGCGGGAAAAAAAGGCTCGGCCCAGTCGTACAAAAATCGATTGCATCTCAATGGACATGGGGCGTCCTATTTTTCAAATAGAAAGTCGTTTTGTAACATTCGGATTGCGTTTCCCAAGTAATCTCTTTTCCCGAATCAACGAGTTCATCACCTTGTAGAAGAGCCTCGTGAAATTTTCGCGCATTCATCGGGCTTTTGGCTTTAAATTCAAGCTCCACTTTGGCTTCATAGGGCTCTTTCAGGTTTGCAATTTTGGGAAAGGAGAGGAGTTGGTATTTCAACCCAGTCACTTCAAGCGGATCGTTTGATTGGACGAATATTTCTAACAGAGGATGTTTGGCAACCCAAGTAATGACCTCGGAGACAGTGGGAGATTGGAGCAGGTAGGGCTCCTCTTTATTGTGTTTTTCGATTAGAGAAATCGCTTGTTCGATCGAATCTTCTTCGGTTGTAAGGGAGCGGCTTTGTTTGGGGTCGGATAGCTTTCTCAGCCTTTCTACCATTTCGGCTTTTTGCGCTTGAATCTGATGGCGTCCAAAGGCGGATAGGCCACCACTGAGCACGACGGAGCAAGCGAGTAGGGCGGCTGCCCATAAGCCCGCCTTCAGCCATGTTTTGCGAGGGGTGAATTCCCCTTTTAGAAATTGGATCGGTTTGATCCTTTTGGAGTGCAGCTCGAGGGCAAGTCCAATGGCAATCGCGCACTTTTGCTCATCGCTGCTGAAAGGGATGGTGGGATCATATACCCCTAGGTCAAGGGTCGAATCTAAGAGGTACTCGCGCAAGTGGCCGAAGGAATCAAGGCGTCCTGTGAAAAGAACGGGCCTGGGCCCAGCCGCCTGCCGAAAGGAAAAGAGGGCGGAGGTCAGTTTTCCTCTCAACTTTTCAAGCTGCTTGGATAAATGGGGGTTCAAATGTTCTTTGAGCTGCATGAGGTCGATTTGCTTGGCGACTCCATCCACCTCTTTTTGGAATAATACCCGTTTTCTATCTTCCCAGAGGGTGGATAATAGAGATTCAATTCCCTCGTGAATGGTAAATGATTTTTTAATCAGCCCCTTTTCCATCCAAGCGCAAGTCCAGTCTTGCGATCCAAGATTCACGAGAAACGCAGAAGAGAGGTCTGGACACCGAAAGTTGGCAAACGAAACAAGCGCCTGGGGAATGGCGGTGAGTAGGTCGAGATCGATCGAGATGTTTTTGCACTCTTCCAGACGATCTCGAATGGCCTTTTTAGTCGCCAAAAAAACCGTGGCTTCAGCCCCCTCCTCTTTGGAGCGGACGGAAGAGACAAAGCTCATCTCCTCTATAGGAACGTGGGTCAGGGATTCAATTTGAAAGGGAAGTCCCTGCTCAACCTGCTGGATATTAGAGAGTTTGATATCTAACAGACGAACCAGAGAATCAATGCCAGTCGCTACCGGCCCTTTCCAAATATTTGTGTAAAGCCGCTTTACATCTTCGCCAGAAATCTCAAATCCGGGACGCAAAGACCGGATCTCAACCTCCTTCCCTTTTTCTTCAAGAAGGGCTAGCCGCAGGAAAGGATAATCAAAATGAAGACCGAGAATCTGCATAGTGGGAACATTGTAGCGATCCTAAGGTTTTAAAAGGAATACACTATTTTTCCCAATTTCCATATAATCGGATGCACGTATGAGTTATCTTGCGAGCGTTATACAGCTTTTATTTTATTGTTATACGATCCTCTTATTTATTCGGATCGTTGTTTCATGGTTTCCCGCATGGCAATACCATACGATTGTCCGTTTTATCGCCTTTTGTACCGATCCTTATCTGAACATATTTCGAAAAATTCTCCCTCCCCTCGGTGGAGTCCTCGACATTAGCCCGCTGTTGGCTTTCTTTGCCCTGCGTCTCCTCGAGATGGTCATTCTTAGATTGATTCTATGAAGAAGCAGATCCCTTTTCAGATCGGCGCAGTTTCTCTGCCAAACAATGTTCTCTTTGCTCCCCTAGCCGGCTGTTCAGATCTTCCCTACCGGCAGATGGCTTGCCGTTGGCGGCCTGGGATTGTCTATTGCGAAATGGTGAAGATGGACGCTCTCGTGCGTCACGACCCCAATACCTATCGCCTCTTGGACTATTCAATCGATATGCATCCGATTGGGGCGCAGCTCTGCGGCAGCAAGCCAAAGTTCGCTGCTCCTTCCGCCCGAATCATCGAAGATCTCGGATTCGATGTTCTGGATCTCAACTGCGGTTGTCCAGTGGATAAGGTCACCAAGGATGGCAGCGGCTCAGGGCTCCTGAAAACGCCAGATTTGATTGGCGAGATCGTGAGTGAAATGGTAGCCGCTGTAAAAATTCCGGTCACAATCAAAGTACGGGCCGGGTGGGATGATGATCACATCAACGCAGCTGAGATCACCCGCATCGCCGAATCGGCAGGAGCCAAGGCGATTACAATCCATGGTCGAACGAGGGAGCAAGGATACAAAGGACCCGCAAATTGGGACCATATTCGCGCATGCAAAGAGGCGGCCCGATCTATCTTAGTGGTTGGCAATGGCGATGTATTTGACGCGCACAGTGCAGAGCGGATGTTTCAAACAACTGGCTGTGATGCGGTATTGGTTGCGCGGGGGGCAATGGGTCAACCTTGGATCGTAGAGGATATTTTGCGCCAAATGCACGGGCTCAATCCGATCGAACGGGGGGTCACCACGATTCGAGAAACACTCCTAGCCCATTTTGAGTTGATTGTACAATATCAACCCGAAAGACAGTCTCTTTTAGATATGCGCCGAGTCGGATGCTGGTATTTAAAAAGGCTTGAGGGGATCAAGGGGCTTCGGATGCAAATCAACCGCTCCTCCTCCACCGCGGAATCTTTCCGCGCCATCGAGCAATTCCCATGGCAGGAAGTGACAGTGACCGACAATCTCTCCGTCGTCGGCGCTGAATCAGAATAATCACCATTCTTCTTCTTTGTTCAATCGATCTTCGAAAATCTCTAGAAGACGTTTGATTTGTTGCGGAGATTCAGTGATGGTTCGGGGCTTTGCTTTTCTCATCTTGGATCGTTTGAGCAGCCAGCTTAAGAACGATTCATTGGATTGCGTTTTCGCTTCCATACAACGGGCATGTCTTCGGAGACCTAGATCATTGGTGACGACGGTGACCGCCCTGCGATTTTTCAACCCTTCAATTTGTTCAAGAATGTACTGATCGGCGGTCTGCCCCTTTGGAGTGTAGGCTACTTCTAGTGGGCTGGGATAAGAGAGACCACTCTCCTCGCCCCTTTTATGCGCACCGTCAAATACAACGGCGCCTTGCAATGACATCTTCCCGAACTCTTTTTGAATCCAGCGGATGAGTTTGCCCCGCTGTATGTGGAGCGTTCCGTGGCTTTCATTCCAGCTAAAGAGAAGGTTATAACCGTCAATAAAGTAATACACTTATACTGCTCCCGCTCAAAAAGTGTGAATCTGCCGGCGTCGGATAGCCACTGAATTTGAGACCCGTCTGCATCGCTAAACTTTTCAAGTTTAGCTGTTTCGACGCCGGCTTCGCCTGGCTCAAATT
>Ga0334722_10001963_pt1 | contig 24168 bp, 24 predicted proteins | sample C3_bottom_MG_FD_207210 | JGI IMG/M metagenome (GOLD analysis project Ga0334722, IMG submission 207210) | Sediment microbial communities from Yellowstone Lake, YNP, Wyoming, USA - C3_bottom | ecosystem: Environmental > Aquatic > Freshwater > Lake > Sediment | place: USA: Wyoming | collected... | reverse complement strand
TCCCTCGATCAGATTGGGTGGCACGGAGCCGGGGGCTCCGCCTGCGCGGCGTCCCAATCGGTCGCCAACCGACGCGTTGGGCCAATGGCGAGACCGACCCCAGTCTGTCGCGGGGCACGCACGGTGTCCAGAGAGGCTTCTCCGATGAGGGACCGCAATGTGACGCCGCCTGGGCCGGCGACCCCGAGATGGACGTCCGGATTACGCCGGCGGGCCGGGATTCGCAGTCCCCTTGTGGCGCTGGCCCTCGTCGCCGTGTTCGCCGGCACGGCCCTGGCCACGGACGCCTCCGGCTTCGGCCCGGCGGTCCCGATCTCAAACGGGACGATCAGCGAGTCGGTCCACTACAACACCGGGGCCGTCAAGTTCCAGACGAAGGGTCCGGTCGACCTCAAGACCGTGTCGGTGGTCATCACGCCGGGAGGGACGTCCGGGTGGCACTCGCATCCCGGCGTCGTCCTCGTCACCGTCAAGGAGGGCGCCGTCGCCTTCTACGACAAGGAGTGCACGCGCACCGTCCATCCTGTGAATTCGTCGTTCGTCGAGGCTGCCGGCGATGGCCCGGGCGTGGCTCGCAATGAGGGCACGGTCAATGCGATGGTCATTGTGACCTACATCGTTCCGGGAGGGACGACCGTGTTTCGCATCAACGAGTCCAACCCGGGCTGCCCGGGCGTGAACTAGGGATCCGTCGCGCCTGATCAGTGGGCCTTCCTACGAGGAGGCCCACTGGCGGCGTGTGACCGGCGCGCCTCGGGCCGGCGGGGTCGGACCGGAGATCAGGATTCGGCGGACTTCGCCTTCGCCGGAGCCTTCGTTTCAGACTTCGGAGTCGCCTTGGCGGCCTTCGGCTTCGCCGGGGCCTTTGCCGGGGCCTTTGCCGCAACCTTCGCAGTTGCCGCAGCCTTCGTCGCCGGCCTGGTAGCCGCCCTGGCCTGCGCCTTTGCCTTCGGCGTTACGGCGGCCTTTGCGGGCTTGTCCGCAGATGTGCTCCCCGCGGCGCTTGCGGCGGCCGCAGCCTCCGCCCGCGCTGTCTTGCTCAGGGCGGCACGGGCCTTGCCGGCCGCGGTCTGGGCGCCCTTCGCCTTGTCCGCCTTGGATGCGGCGATGCGGGCCCTGGCCGCCTTCTGCGCGGCCGCCTTGCCGATCGTCTTGGCGACGTGCGCGCCCGCGGCATTCGCACCGCCGACCAGGGCGTTCACCTTGCGCACCAGGCGGGACTTTCGGCGCGCGGCGGCGTTCGGGTGGATGGCGCCGACCTTGGCCGCGCGGTCGAGCGCGCTGATGGCCTCCACGAGCGCAGCCTGAGCGTCCTCGCCCTCAGTCGGTGAATTTGCAACCGCGAGGGCGTTCTTCACGAGCGTCTTTGCCTCGGTCCGGCGAGGGCCGAGGACCGCATGCCTGCGCTCGGCGGATCGGACGCGCTTCAGGCCCGACGGGGTACGAGCGCCCGTCCATGTCCGGGGCGTCTTGGCCAAGGTGCGAACCTCATGATGCGGGATCTGTGGTCAATTGGCGCGGCGCGAGGCGCCGGGCGCGGACGGCGATGGTAGCAGAGGAACGGGCGAAGGACCATCGGCGGCGACCGGTCATCGACGGCTACCGGCCGCGGACGAGTCATGGCCGCGCAAGCGAGTCGGATCACGCGGCGAGCGGACGCCCGGGGTTCGGTCCCTGTCAAACTTCGGCGGATGATCGCCATCGTCGGGGGCCTCGGCGCCGCGACCTGCTGGGCCATCGCCACCCTCGGCTCGTCGCGCTCGAGTCGGATGGTCGGCCCGATGTCGGTGCTTGCCTGGGTGATGATCTTCGGGCTCGTCGCCAGCATCCCCCCAACCCTCGCCTCGTTGCCCACGATGGGGCCCGTCTCGACGTTCCAGGTCCTCGGACTGATCGTGAACGGCGTCTCCTACACGGCCGGACTGCTGCTCGCGTACCAGGCACTTGTGATCGGGCGGGTGTCGATCGTGGCGCCCATCGTCTCGACGGAGGGTGGCCTGGCGGCAGTCGGATCGGTGGTGCTGGGGGAGCCGCTCGGCGTGCCGACGGCACTCATCCTCGCCGCGATCGCGGCCGGCGTCGTCCTTGCCTCGATCGACCGCCGGGCCGATGAATCAGCGGATGCCGGCGCGGCGACCGAGGAGGACGTGGTTCCTGCGATCACGGCGCCGGAGCCCGCAGCCCGCCCCCGCCACCAGCGCGAAGCCCCGGATGTCACGCGGCGGAGCGTGCTGCTGGCAATCAGCGCCGCTGCGGCGTTCTCGATCGGCCTCGTCACGAGCGCCCACCTCGGCGACATGCCGATCAGCTGGATCCTGCTGATATCGCGAGCGGTCGGCGTCGTCCTCATCGCCGTCCCGCTCGTCGCGCGCGGACGGCTCCGCCTGTCCCGGAGGGCGCTGCCGTTGGTGGTGGTCTCAGGGGTGCTGGAGGCCCTCGGCAGTGCCCTCTACGTGACGGGGGCCCATGCCAGCGCGGCCACGGCGGCCGTGCTCAGCTCACAGTTCGCGGCGATCGCCGCAGTTTCGGCATTCATCCTGTTCGGCGAACGCCTCGCCCGGGTCCAGCTGGCCGGGGTGACCCTCATCGCGCTCGGGGTGACGGTGCTGGCGGTCGTCCGAGTGTAGGTGTCAGTGCCCGATACGTTCTTGGTTGATGCTGCAGCCGTCGGCCACTGATCAGGAATCGAGCGAATCGGGGACAGCGATCGGGCTGGCTCATCAGATTCGCCGGATCTGAGCGTGGCGCGACACCCTGCCCGTCGAATTCGGAGCTTGGCCAAGCGTGGCCGGGGCCGATCTGATGAGCGACATCGATCAGCCCGCCCGAGCGTCCCGCCAACGACCTCCGTGAGAGTCTCAGCTAGGCCTGGGCGCGTCTATGTCCCCGCGACCCGCTGCCACCCGGACCGGCCGAGGCTGTGCAGCTCCCGGGCCAAGACGGTCACCTATACTCCGCGTCCCGATGATCCCCCAGGAGCGACTGCGCAACTTCTCGATCATCGCCCACATCGATCACGGCAAGTCCACGCTCGCCGACCGGCTCCTCGAGGCGACCCACGCGATCGATCCTCGCCAGATGACCAGCCAGGTCCTCGATTCGATGGACCTGGAGCGCGAGAAGGGGATCACGATCAAGGCGCGGGCCGTGCGCCTCGAGTACACCGCGAGCGACGGTCTCGCCTACGGCCTGAACCTCATCGACACGCCCGGCCACGTGGATTTCTCATATGAGGTCAGTCGCAGCCTCCAGGCCTGCGAGGGCGCCATCCTCGTCGTGGACGCCGCGCAGGGAATCGAGGCCCAGACCCTCGCCAACGTCCACCTGGCCCTTCGCGAGGGGCTGACGATCATCCCGGTCCTTAACAAGATCGACCTGCCCTCGGCCCAGCCGGACGTCGTCATTGAGGAACTGGAGACGGTCCTCGCCATTCCGCGAGAGGAAGTGATCCTGGCCTCGGCCAAGGAGGGGATCGGAATCACCGAGATCCTCGAGGCGATCGTCAGCCGCGTGCCGTCGCCGAAGGGCGACCCGTCGGCGCCGCTCAAGGCCCTCGTCTTCGACTCGCACTACGACCCGTACAAGGGCGTGATCGTCTACGTTCGGCTGGAGCAGGGGACCCTGCACGATCACGACCGCATTCGACTGATGGCTTCAGGCGCCGAGGCCGACCTGCTCGAACTCGGGTTCTTCCGGCCCCAGCTCGTCCCCGTGCCGTCGCTCCAGGCGGGCGAGGTCGGCTACGTGGCGACCGGTCTCAAGAATGTCCGCGAGGCCCAGGTCGGGGACACCGTGACGACCACGGCGGCCCCGGCGACGGAGCCGGTTCCCGGGTACCAGGAGGCGAAGAGCCTCGTCTTCGCCGGCATCTACCCGCTCAGCGGCGAGGATTACCCGCTCCTCCGGGACGCCATCGAGAAGCTTCATCTCAACGACGCCTCGTTCACCTACGAGCCCGAGAGCTCGGTCGCCCTCGGCTTCGGGTTCCGCTGCGGGTTCCTGGGCCTGCTCCACATGGAGATCGTCCAGGAGCGCCTCGAGCGGGAGTTCAACCTCGACCTCATCGCCTCGGCCCCGTCAGTCGAGTACCAGGTGGTGCTGACGGCGGGCCGCGGGATCGTTCCCGTGGACAACCCGGCACGACTGCCGGCCGTCTCCGAGATCGAGGAGATCCGCGAGCCGTGGGTGCAGCTCTCGGTCGTCACGCCGTCCACCTACATCGGTCCGCTGATGGAGCTCTCGACCAATCGGCGGGGCACGTTCTCGGACCTCGAGTACATCGACCCGATCAGGGTCCTGATGCGCTTCGAGCTGCCGCTCGCAGAGCTCATCGTCGACTACTACGATCAGCTCAAGACCCGGACTGCCGGCTACGCCTCGATGGACTACGAGGAGATCGGCTATCGGGCCGCGCAGCTCGTCAAGCTCGATGTCCTCGTCGCGGGCGAACCGATCGATGCGCTGTCGATGATCGTCCATCGCGACAAGTCGGTGGCCCTGGGGCGGACCCTCGCCGAACGTCTCAAGGGGCTCATCCCGCGCCAGATGTTCGAGGTTCCCATCCAGGCCTCGATCGGGGCGAACGTCATCGCCCGGGAGACCGTTCGCGCCTTGCGCAAGAACGTGCTGGCCAAGTGCTACGGTGGCGACATCACCCGAAAGCGGAAGCTGCTCGAGAAGCAGAAGGAAGGCAAGCGCCGGATGAAGCGGGTCGGCTCGGTGGAGATCCCGCAGGAGGCCTTTCTCGCCATGCTCCGAACCGACGAGGACGGCTGAGCAGTGGAGGAGGGCCTCCGCTCGCTGGTGGCGTTCGGGCTGACCCTGCTCCTGGTCATGCTGCGGACCGAGGCGGCGCGGTTCGGCGCCGCAGAATACGACGAGCCGGTCGACGGCCGCAGCCCGTCCCTGATCCGTCGCGTCGCCTGGTATGCGCTCGGCTTCGGAGGCATCGTCGCCATCCTCGTCGTGCATCCGGCGCCCGACCGGGACCTGTACCTTGCGGGAGGCGGGAGCGATGGGCTCTTCCTGGGCCTGGTCCTGGCGGCGCTCGGCGTGGGCATCGCCGTCGGGATCGCCTGGCTCCGCTACCGCCACCTGCGTCTGCCGGACCTGCCGCAGTACCCCGGGGGCCTCGTCAACGAGGTCGCGACGGCCCTCATGGACGAGGCGGTGTTCCGCGGCGCGCTCCTCGGGTTCCTTCTCATCGGCGGTATGGAATCCACCCTTGCCCTGGTCGCGCAGGCACTCGCGTACACGCTCGCCACCCGCCTCGGCGCCCCCGGGCGCGACCGTTCGATGTTCGTCCTCGCGCTGACCATCGGACTCGTCGCGGGGTGGGCGACGCTTCTCACCGGCGGGATCGCCGCTGCGATCCTGGGCCACGTGGTCACCCGGGTTGCGGTGTTCCTGACGACTGGGCACGCCGGCCAGCCGGCCCCACGAGGCACGGAGGTCGAGGAGGTCGAGCGTCGGCGTCGGGCTCCGGATGGCTGGCGCGTGGTGGCCGGCCGTGACGCGACCCGAGATCGCTGATCCGGGCAGGCCGGTCGCAGCCGGGATCGGCGCCCCTGCACCGCCACGGGCTCTCTACGTTCACATCCCGTTCTGCGTCTCCCTCTGCCCGTACTGCGATTTCGTCGTCCTGGCCGGCGCGGCGACTCGCGGACCGCGAAACCGGATCGGCGCGCTGGTCGCCGCGCTCGAGGTGGAGCTGAGGCTACGCGCGGACGCGCTCGACGCGCGATGGGGTCCCCCTCGATCCGCAGCGCGGCCCGAGCTGGATTCCGTGTACATCGGTGGCGGCACGCCGAGCCTGCTCCCCGCGGAGACGATCGCAGGGGTGTTGGCCATCGTCGCGGAGCGGTTCGGGATCTCGCGGCACGCTGAGGTGACGCTCGAAGCAAACCCGGGTCCGGATGAGCGCGGGGACGCCCGCGCGCTCCGGGACGCCGGTGTGACGCGCCTGTCGATCGGGGCGCAGAGCCTCGATGCCGCCGAGTTGCGGGCCCTGGGGCGCCGGCACGCGCCCGTCGACGTCGCGGCGACCGTTCACGACGCTCGTACCGCCGGGTTCGAGTCGATCAGCCTCGACCTGCTGTACGACGTACCCGGCGCTACGCTCGAGACCTGGAGGCGGACGCTCGACGCGGCCCTCGGCCTGGAGCCGGACCACCTCTCGCTCTATGCGCTGACCCTCGACAACCCCGATGCTGAGGGGATCACCGGCCTCAACGGCGACCACCTGCCCGTGCTCGACGGCGCGCGGCGCTGGCGCGAGCGGGCCCGTCCAGCCCAGGACGACGACCGGGCGGCCGCGATGTACGAACTCGCGGATCGTCGGCTCGCCGATGGTGGGTACAGGTGGTACGAGATCAGCAACTGGGCGCGCCCCGGCCACGAGAGCCGTCACAACCTGGCCTACTGGGAGCGGCTGCCCTTCGAGGCGGTCGGCCCGGGCGCCCACGCCTTCGACGGGGTCACGCGACGCTGGAACGCGGCCCGGCTTGACGGCTACATCGCGTTCCTGACGCCGCCCGACGGGAGTCCCCGTGCCGCGCCGCCGGGCGGTGCGGATCCGGTCGACGATCCCACCGCGGCCGCGGAAGCGGTCATCCTCGGCCTCCGCACGTCGCGGGGCATCGACGCCTCCGTGGCCCTCGCGGCGCCCCTCGCGGACCAATTCGGCTGGGCGCTCGCGGCGGAGCTGGTCGACGTCACGAGCGACGACCGGATCGTCCTGACGACGCGGGGCAGGCTTCTCTCGAACGAGCTGTTCGCCCGACTCGTTTAGGGGGCGCCCGGACGAGCTTCGGCGGGGTCATAACCGTTGACGCTCCCCCGTGCCGCTGCTACCATCCAGTTCGGATCGTTAGCACTCTGGCATGGAGAGTGCTAACGACCGTCAGGTAGCTGGAGAAACGGCCTTGGCGCGACGCATTCGCCGCTCCATCGGCCCCCTGGACCTTCGCGCACAGGCGATCCTTCGGGCCGTCATCGAGGAATACGTCACCACCGCGATCCCGGTCGGCAGCCAGGCGCTGGTCGAACGCTACGGGCTGGGCGTGTCCAGCGCCACCGTCCGCAACATCCTCGCGGAGCTCGAGCTCGGCGGCCTCCTCACCCACCCGCACACGTCGGCCGGGCGGATTCCGACAGATGAGGGTTACCGCTGGTATGTGGAGTCGATCATCGATGCCACGCCGGTGCCGGAAGTCGAGCAGTTGATGATCCGACACCAGTTCGGCCAGGTGGAATACGCCAGCGAGCACTGGTTCCGTCTCGCCGCCTCCACGATCGCGTCGATCACCCGCTCCGCCGGGCTGGCAACACCGGCCAAGCCTGCAGCTGCGCACGTGCGACGAGTCGATCTCGTTGCGATCAGCGATCGTCTCGCCAGCCTCGTCCTCGTCCTCCGGGAGGGAGCCCTGAAGCAGGTCCTGGTGACCCTCGAGGAACCCGTGGACCAGGCGACGCTCACGAGCGTTGCAGCCACCCTCAACGATCTCGTCGACGGCCGCACCGCAGCGGGGATCAAGCGGGCCCTGACGCTCATCCCGGAGGACCACCCGCACGCTGAGCTGGCCCGCCGCGTCGGCGAACGGATCGCCCGAACCCTTGGTGACTACGACGGCGAGGCCGTCGAGGAGGTCTTCAGCGACGGTCTCCTCAACGTGATGGGCGCGCCAGAATTCGCGCAGAGCGACAAGCTCCGGCGGGTCTTCTCCGCCCTGGAGAATCGGGCGTACCTCGGCGAGCTCGTCATGTCGGTGGCCGCCGCCGGACGGATCCGGGTCTTCATCGGCCACGAGAATGCGGCCGCGGATATGCAGGAAGTGGCGCTCGTGCTCGGGCCCTACGGGCGGCCCGGCCGAGCCATCGGCGTCGTGGGTGTCCTGGGTCCGACTCGCCTGGCCTATCAGCAGGCGATCGGCACGGTCCGATTCGTGTCCGGGCTGATGAACGAGCTCGTCGACCACCTGTACGCATGACGCGATCGAGGCCCGAGGAACCGATGGACCGACGCACCCGCGCCCAACAGCGAGCCGCCGAGATCGACATCTCGCCGGCCAAGCTGCTCGCCGAGATCGAGCGGCTGACCGGCGAGCGCGACGCCGCCCTGCGCGAGAAGGACGAATTCGTCGGCGCCCTCCAGCGTGAGCGCGCCGAGTTCGTGAACTTCAAGCGGCGCACCGCGGACGAGCGCGAGGCGATGATCGGCCTTGCCGGAGAGGCGCTCATCAGCAAGGTTCTTGCCCTGGCCGATGACTTCGATCGCGCGATCGAAGCCCGACCGTCGACCATCGCCGACGACCCCTGGGTCGAGGGGATCGCCGCCATCGATCGGAAGCTGCGCCAGCTCCTCGAGAGCGAGGGGGTCTCGCCGATCTCCGCCGAGCCGGGCGCGGCCTTCGATCCCCGAGAGCATGAGGCCGTGGCCGGAGTGCCCGACACGGGGCAACCCGACGGCTCGATCATCGGTGAACTGCGCCGCGGCTATCGCCTACGCGACCGAGTGCTGCGACCCGCCCTTGTCGCCGTGGCCGCAGGCGGCGACGCAACCACGCAGACCGACGGTCCGGTCGGTCCCTCGAGCGACCCGCCCATTCACTGACCCCGACCAACCAACCAAAGTCAACCACCGAACAGGCCGGCCATCCGGCGCAACCCGACCACCTCGAACAACCCGAACGACGCGAACAATTCGAACCACCCGAACCATCCGACAGGAGCCAGCCAACGTGGGAAAGATCATCGGCATCGACCTCGGCACGACGAACTCGGTCGTCGCCGTCATGGAGGGCGGCGAGCCCACCGTCATCGCCTCGGCCGAGGGCGGCCGCACGGTTCCGTCGGTCGTCGGCTTCAGCAAGACCGGTGAGCGGCTCGTGGGACAACTGGCGAAGCGCCAGTCGGTGACGAATCCGGCCAACACCGTTTATTCGATCAAGCGTTTCATGGGCCGTCGCTGGGACGACCCCGAGGTGAAGCGCAGCAAGGAGCTCGTCCCGTACAAGGTCGAACAGGACTCCACGACGGACGGCATCCGCGTCAAGGTCGCCGACGGCAAGACCTACTCGCCGCCGGAAATCTCCGCGATGATCCTCCAGAAGCTCAAGGCCGACGCGGAGGCCTACCTGAACGAGAAGGTCACTGAGGCGGTCATCACGGTTCCGGCCTACTTCGACGACACCCAGCGCCAGGCCACGAAGGACGCCGGGCGCATCGCCGGCCTCGATGTCAAGCGGATCATCAACGAGCCGACGGCCTCGGCCCTCGCCTACGGCCTGGACAAGAAGCACGACGAGAAGATCGCGGTCTACGACCTGGGCGGCGGCACCTTCGACATCTCGATCCTCGAGCTCGGCGACGGCGTCTTCGAGGTCAAGGCCACCAACGGCGACACCCACCTCGGCGGCGACGACTTCGACCAGCGGGTGATCGATTGGCTCCTTGCCGAGTTCAAGCGGGACCAGGGCATCGATCTCTCGAAGGATCCCCAGGCGCTGCAGCGCCTGAAGGAAGCCGCCGAGAAGGCCAAGATCGAACTCTCGTCGACGATCTCGACCGAGATCAACCTGCCCTACGTCACGGCCGATGCGACGGGGCCCAAGCACCTGGTCATGAACCTGTCTCGGGCCAAGCTCGAGGACCTCGTCGGCGATCTCGTCGAGAAGACGAAGGCGCCGGTCCTCGCAGCGCTCAAGGACTCCGGTCTCAAGCCGGGCGACGTCGACGAGGTGATCCTCGTAGGTGGCATGACCCGGATGCCCGCGGTCCAGGAGCTCGTCAAGGGCCTGTTCGGGAAGGAGCCGCACCGCGGCGTCAACCCGGACGAGGTGGTCGCGGTGGGAGCCGCGATCCAGGCCGGCGTCCTGGCCGGCGAGGTCAAGGACGTACTCCTCCTCGACGTGACGCCGCTGTCGCTCGGGATCGAGACCCTGGGGGGCGTCATGACCCGGCTGATCGACCGGAACACGACCATCCCGACCTCGAAGTCGCAGACGTTCTCCACGGCTTCCGACAACCAGAACCAGGTGGAGATCCACGTCCTCCAGGGCGAGCGGGACTTCGCCACGGACAACAAGACCCTGGGCCGGTTCATCCTGGACGGGATCCCGCCCGCCCCGCGCGGCATCCCCCAGATCGAGGTGACCTTCGACATCGACGCGAACGGGATCCTCGATGTCAAGGCCAAGGACCGGGCGACGAGCCGCGAGCAGCAGGTCCGGATCACGGCGTCCTCGATGCTCTCCAAGGACGACGTGGACAAGATGGTCCGCGAGGCCCAGGAGCACGCCGAGGAGGATCGGACGAGGCGCCAGGAAGTCGAGACCCGCAACCAGGCGGAGCAGCTCACCTACCAGGCCGAGAGGACGCTGAAGGATCTCGGCGACAAGGTATCCGGCGAGGATCGCGCGGATGTCGAGACGAAGGTCGCGTCGCTCCGCGAGGCGCTCAAGGGTGCCGATCTCGAGGCCGTCAAGGCGGGCACGGGATCCCTCGCGGAGTCGCTCAGCCGGGTCGGTACCGCCGCCTACCAGGCGGCCGCAGCATCCGGCGATGGCGGTGAAGGCGGGTTCGACCCCACAGGCCAGGGCGGCGCCGGCTCATCCGACGGCGCGGGTGCCGGTGACAGTGCCGGAGATGGCGCGGGTGGCGCGGGCGGCGCGGGCGACGAGACGGTGGAGGGCGAGTTCAAGGAGGTCTAGCTCGCGTCCGCTCGGCGGCGTGTTCTTGACATATGCGACTGACCCGGGAGCTATTCGAGAATTCTCCGCCAATTTCCTGTCTGGAGCGCCCGATGACAGGATCCGCTGGTGAGGCCGTGCTCAGGACTTCAGCGGCCCGCCCGGATTCGGTGACGAGCTCCCGCCTGAGTCACAGCTGACAGAAACAGGACCCCCGCTAGGGATCCATTGGGTTCGGCGATCCACTTACGCACCAGCACGTTGCGCGTGGGCAGCGCGCGATCGAACGTGGCGGCGAAGGCGGTGAGGCGCCGGCGAGCCGTTCGGTTCTCGGGCAGGACGAGCAACCGGGATACCGGACCGGTCGGCCACCCGCGATCGCGGGCGATCGTCGGAGCCAGGCGCACCTTGCGGTCCAGTCCGGACAGCGTTGCCTGGATGTCCGGGACCACCGACTTGACCTCCACGACCAGGATCTGGCGCGCAGCTGGATGCCAGGCCAGGACGTCGATCGATCCGCGCTCGGGGCCGTGCCGGAATGTCACCTCCGGGAACGCTCCCCAACCTCCGGCGACGAGCCGCCTCACGATCGCCTCAACGAGTCGCGCGTGCTCTCCGTCGAGCAGGCGATCGAGTTCCTCACCCTGCCACAGGACTCGAAGCTGCATGCGTGCGCCGAGCGTGTCCGTGATCCTCGTCAGGGAGCGGACGGACAGTCGGTCGGCTTCGCCGCGCTCGACCCTCGAGATCGACGACCGAGAAAGTCCCCCGCGTTCGCCGAGCTGGGCCTGCGTCCAGCCGCGGCGACGATGGAGGGCCCGGATCGACAGGCCGAAGCGGACGAGGTCCATGGCCTCGAGGATCGCCGGGCACGCTTAGCTGCGAGTTTCGTGCCCGTCCTGGGCGCGCGGTAGGATTCGCGACTCATGCCAACCGATCCTGCGACGCCGCCGCTCATACGCGCCCGCGGACTCACGAAGCTATTCGGCTCGTTCATGGCCGTGGATGCGATCGACTTCGACGTGGCGAAGGGCGAGGCATTCGGATTCCTCGGCCCGAACGGAGCCGGCAAGACCTCGACGATGCGGATGATCGGCTGCACCTCGCCTGTGAGTGCGGGCGAGCTGAGCGTCCTCGGCATGGAACCCGCCTCTCACGGCCCCCTCATCCGCTCGCAGATCGGTGTCGTGCCGCAGCACGACACACTGGACACCGAGCTCACGGTCGCCGACAACCTCCACATCTACGCTCGCTACTTCGGTCTGTCGCGGGCCGAAGGGCGCCGGCGGGCGACCGAGCTCCTCGACTTCGTCCAGCTCACGGACCGCGCGGCCGACCAGGTCGAGCCGCTGTCGGGTGGCATGAAGCGACGCCTCACGATCGCCCGCGCCCTCATCAACGAGCCGGCGCTCCTGCTCCTCGACGAGCCGACGACCGGCCTCGACCCCCAGGCACGTCACCTGGTCTGGGACCGCCTGTACCGGCTGAAGCAGCAGGGAGTCACGCTCGTCCTGACGACCCACTACATGGACGAGGCCGAGCAGTTGTGCGACCGGCTCGTGGTGATGGACAAGGCCCGGATCGTGGCAGAGGGATCCCCACGCGAGCTGATCGACCGGTACTCGACCCGGGAGGTCACGGAGCTCCGCTTTGCGCCGGGGATCCAGGAGACGCTCGACGGGCGACTCGACGGAATCGCCGAGCGGGTCGAGTGGCTGCCGGACCGGGTCCTCCTGTATGCCAATGACGGCGAGGCGGCCGCCGTCGAGGCCCACGACCGGGGCCTTCGGCCCGAGACCGTCCTCGTCCGCCGATCCACGCTCGAGGACGTCTTCCTTCGGCTCACGGGCCGGAGCCTCATCGAATGATGGCCGCCCCATCGGCTGGCGGGCGTCCAGGTTCAGCCCTGAGCCTCGACCGCGTCTGGCACGTCTACGAACACCAGTTTCTGCTGTACCGCCGGACATGGCGGGGCTCGATCATCAATTCGTTCTTCTCGCCGGTCCTGTTCCTGCTGGCGATGGGCGTCGGCCTGGGGTCCTTCGTGGATCGGTCCGGCGGCGACGCCCTGGGCGGCGTTTCGTATCTCGCATTCCTCGCGCCGGGCCTCCTGGCGTCGACGGTCATGCAAACCGCATCGTTCGAGTCCACCTTCCCGATCATGGCCGGCTTCGTCTGGATCAAGCGTTACCACGCGATGCATGCCACGCCGATCGAGCCGACCGAGATCGCGCTCGGGCAGCTCGCCTGGTCGGCGACCCGGATCACGCTCGTCGGGTCGATCTTCGTGCTCGTCATGGGCCTGTTCGGAGCGGTCGCCTCGCCGCTCGTGCTGCTGGCGATCCCGGTCGCCACGCTCACCGGCCTCGCCTTCGCGGGGCCGATCACGGCGTACGCGGCGACCCAGAAGACGATGACCTCGTTCAACTACATCTTCCGGTTCGGGATCACGCCGCTCTTCCTGTTCAGCGGCACGTTCTTCCCCGTCGAGCAACTGCCGCTATTCCTTCAGCCCGTCGCCTGGCTGACGCCGCTCTACCACGGGGTGGCGCTGAGCCGATCCCTCGCCCTCGGGACGGCCGGCGCGGAGCCAGTCGTGGCGTTGGTCCACCTGGGCGTGCTCCTGCTGTTCATCGGCGGCGGGCTCGTCGCGACGCTGGTGGTGTTCAACCGGCGGATGGGGCGATGAGCCGATGACCGCGCCGCGAGCCACGCTCGTCGCCCGGGTGCTGCCGCCTTTGACCTTCGGCAGCCGGCGCTCGATCCACCTCATCGAACGGAGCCTGATGATCTACCGGCGCGGCTGGCTGGTGATCGTGTCGGGCTTCTTCGAGCCGCTCTTCTACCTCTTCTCGATCGGATTCGGGATCGGCGCGATCGTGGGTTCGGTGCCGGGTCCAGACGGCCAGCAAGTGTCCTACCAGGCGTTTATCGCGCCGGCGCTGCTCGCGTCGTCGGCCATGAACGGGGCGATCTTCGAGGTGACCTTCAACGTTTACGGCAAGCTCCGCTGGGAGAAGGTCTACGACGCGGTCCTGGCGACGCCGCTTGGGGTCGGGGACATCGCGCTCGGTGAGATCGGCTGGGCGCTCATCCGTGGGTTCTTGTACGCGATCGGGTTCGTCGCGGTCATGCTCGTGCTCGGGCTGGTCCGCTCGCCGTTCTTCCTGCTGGCGATCCCGGCGGCGATGCTCCTCGGCTTCGCGTTTGCGGCCGTCGGGATGGCGGCGACGACCTTCATCCGGAGCTGGCAGGACTTCGACCTGATCCAGCTCATCCTGCTGCCGCTCTTCCTGTTCTCGGCGACCTTCTACCCGGTAAGCGTCTACCCAGCGCCCCTGCAGGTGGTCATCCAGCTCACCCCCCTCTACCACGGCGTGGACCTGATCCGGTCACTCGCGCTCGGGTCGATCGGGCCGGGCCTGCTCGTCCACGTCGCGTACCTCGCGCTGATGGGGCTGGCCGGCCTGGCAGTGGTGTCGAGGCGGCTCGACCGGCTTCTCCTGAAGTAGGGGCGGATTTGGGCACGGGGACCTCCCCCCAAGTGCAACGCGCAGCCCTCGAGGCGCTCCACGACGAGATCGTCGAGTGCCGGCGGTGCCCACGCCTCGTGGCCTGGCGGGAGCAAGTCGCCCGCGAGAAGGTCGCCCGCTTCCGCCACGAGACCTACTGGGGCCGCCCGGCGCCGGGGTTCGGGGACCCCGCCGCCCAGATGCTCATCGTGGGTCTCGCCCCGGCCGCCCATGGTGCCAACCGCACGGGCCGCGTCTTCACCGGCGACGCCTCGGGCGACTTCCTGTGGGCGGCGCTCCACGCCCTGGGTCTCGCGGATCGCCCCTCCAGCCGGCGCGCAGACGACGGCCTGACCCTGAGCGGCGTCCGAATCGCGGCCGCTGTCCGCTGCGCCCCGCCGGCCAACAAGCCGACGATCGAGGAGCGGGACGCCTGTGCGCCGTTCCTGCTCCGCGAGATCGAGATCCTCGACGAGGCCCGGGTGGTCGTCGCGCTCGGGCAGTTCGGCTGGAACGCCGTGCTGCGGGTGCTTGCCGGGGCAGGCGAGCCCGTGCCGCGGCCGCGTCCGAGGTTCGGGCACGGCGTGGAGGTTGCCATCGGACGGCGGATCCTGGTCGGCTCGTTTCACCCGTCGCAGCAGAACACGTTCACGGGACGGTTGACACCCGCGATGTTCGACGACGTGCTCCGGCGCGCGGCGGCCCTCGCGTTCGGCTGGCCCGAGCCGCGGCAGCAGGCGCTCGCCCGCGCCCCTCAAGGGTCTGCCAGGCCCAGGCACTGATCCCCTTGACGGGGCCGTTCTGCCGGGCAATATATCGCATGACGATACATCGCCCCTTCGGAGCACCAACCCATGGACAGCGAACGCTCGACGTCGGAGCCGTGGCCGGCCGGCGAGATCCTCCGCGACATCGCGCGAGGCGGACTGGCTGGCCTGATCGTCGGCATCGTGATCGCGGGCCTCGGCGGCCGCCTGGTCATGCGACTCGCCGCGCTGCTGGTTCCTGCCGCAACCGGCTCGTTCACCGAGAACGGCAATCGGATCGGCGACATCACCCTGGGCGGCAGCATCGGCCTGATCGTCTTTGTCGGATTGTTTGCGGCGGTGCTCTTCGGTGTCGTGTGGGTGGTGATCTCGCCGTGGCTCCCCGGGACCGGGGTGGCTCGGGGTCTCGTCGCCATGCCGGTCGCCGTCGCGCTCGGAACGTTCGGGCTCATGAGCCGGAACAACCCCGACTTCTTCGTCCTCGGCCACGACCCGCGTGTCGTCGCCAGTCTCATCGGGCTGGTTGCGCTGGTTGCCCCTGCACTAGCCGTAGTCGATGGTTGGCTGGATCGCAGGTTGCCGCATGCCCGATCGAGCGACTCACCCCCCTGGCGGGCATACCTCGTCCTCGCCGTGATCGGAGTCGTTCTCGGGGGGCCTTTGATCCTTCAGGCAGCCCTCGGATTCGCGTCGAGACCGCTCGGCCTGACCGTGATCGCGGTCGGGATCGTCACGCTCGGCTGGTGGCGACAGCGAGCGCGTGGCCTGGGATCGCCGGCCCGGTCGTCCCGGCTTGCCGCTCGATCCATCCTGGTCCTCGGAACAGCGGCCGGATTCTCCTCGCTCTATCCCGAGGTCATGGGAGCGCTCGGCCTGCGCTGAGCCAGTCCGCGACGTAGGCGTCCAGCCGGCCGAAGACGACACCCGGCAGGGCGCGGGCCGCGGCGATGAACTGCTCGAGCATCGCCATCCGATGGCCGCGGCCGATGCACTCCGGATGCATCGTGATCGTGAGGAGGCCGCCCGGCGCGTGCTCGTGGGCGTAGCGGAGCTCGCCGGTCCAGATCTCCAGCACCCGTAACGGCGCGGCGAGGCCGTCCCGGCCGGGGGCCGGCTCGAACAGCGGCCAGTCGTCGAGCCCCCAGTAGACCGGCACCTCGACGAGGGAGCCCTCGGAGCCGAACTCAGTCCCATGGGCCACCGAATGCCGGTCACCGTGGCGGACGGGAAAGAGACGATAGTCGTCGGACATGAGCGATGAGTCGTACTCGAAGTCGGCCGCCTCGACGAGCTCGAGCGTCTGCGCTCCGAGCGCCCAGTACGGCGCCCGGTGGCCTCGCGGACGCGTACCCGCGACGCCGTGGATGGCCGACGCCGCCCGCTCGAGGATGGCGACCTGCTCCTCGACGCCAAGCTCGGAGAAGTCCTCGTGGTACCAGCCGTGACAGGCGAGCTCGTGGCCGTCGGCCAGGATCGCCTCGATCGTCTCCGGGAAGGTCACGAGCGTATGGCCCGGCACGAACCAGGTGGCCGGGATCGCCTCACGGCGGAGGAGTTCCAGGATCCGGGGCACGCCGACCCGCGGCCCGAACTCCCCGTGCGAGAACTTCACCGGCGGATCCCCGCGCCGAACGCTGTCCGAGAACGCGTCGTGATCGAACGTCAGGGCGATAGTGAGGCGGGCAGCATCCATGCCGAGGATGGTAGCCCGCGATCACGGGCACATCGCGCTCCGCGGACGGAGGCGAACCCACCTTCGGGCCGCTCACCCGTATCCTTCCGCCTGCATGGCCACCACCAAGGACTACTACGCGACGCTCGGCGTCGATCGCGGCGCCACCGACGCCGAGGTCAAGAAGGCCTTCCGGAAGCTGGCCCAGCAGTGGCACCCGGACGTCAACCAGGACGCCAAGGCCCAGGCACGCTTCAAGGAGATCAACGAGGCCTACCAGGTCCTGTCCGACCCGGAGCGCCGGCAGCGCTACGACCTGTTCGGCAGCGCCGGGTTGGAAAGCGACCCCAACATGGCCGGGTTCGGCGGTTTCGCCGACATCTTCGACGCGTTCTTCGGCGGCGCAGCCGCCGGAGGAAGCGGACGCCGAGGCCGGCCCTCCGCAGGCTCCGACCTGCGATATGACCTAAGGATCACCTTCGTGGAGGCCGTCCTGGGCACGGACAAGGAGATCGAATTCCCGGTCCTCGGCCGTTGCGAAACGTGCGCCGGATCGGGCGCCAAGCCGGGGACCCAGGCGACGGCGTGCCCCCAGTGCAAGGGCCGCGGCGAGGTGCGATCCGTCCGCCAGACGATGCTCGGCCAGATGGTCAACGTCACCGCCTGCCCGCAGTGTCACGGCGACGGGAAGATCGTGGAAAGCCCGTGCGAGACGTGCCGAGGCGACGGGCGAACCGAGCGCCGGCGGACGCTGCGCGTGTCGATACCCGCCGGGATCGACGAGGGGCACCAGATCCGCCTCTCCAACGAGGGCGAAGTCGGCCCGCGCGGCGGCCCGGCCGGGAGCCTGTACGTCGCGGTCCATGTCACGCCCCACTCCGCGCTCAAGCGGGATGGCACCGAGCTGTACTTCGAGGCGTCGGTGGGGATCGCCCAGGCCGCCCTCGGGACGCGCATTCTCGTGCCGACCGTCGAGGGCGAGGAGGACGTGGAAGTCAAGGCCGGGATGCAGCCCGGGACCGAGATCCGGCTGCGCGGCCGCGGCGTGCCCCACCTGCGCCGGCCCTCGGTACGAGGCGATCTCCACGTCATCGTCGACGTCACCGTCCCGACGCGCCTCTCGAGGGTGGAGCGCGAGGCGCTCAAGACCTATGCCGACGCCGCCGGCGAGATCGTCGCCGAGGGAGGCGGGATCCTCGACAAGGTTCGTGACGCGCTCGGATAGCACGGCGCCCGCGAAGGCCGCCTGGCTGGAGCTCGCGGTCGAGGTCGACATCGAGGCCGTCGAGGCGGTCAGCGAGATCTTCGGCCGGTTCGCTCCCGAAGGATCCAGTGTCGAGCCCGCGTACGACCTCATCGACGAGGGCCTCGGTGCCCGGGTGGACGCGAGCCGGCCGGCGGTCATCCGCGCCTACCTCCCCGCGGCGGACGCCGCCAGGGCACGAGAGATCGTGGCCGCGGTCGAGACCGCGCTCGGGCACCTGCAGGCATTCGGGCTGCGCCCGATCGGCGACCTCCGCACGCGCCTCATTGATGAGGCTCAGTGGGCAAACGCCTGGAGGGATCACTTCCCGGTGCTGCGGGTCGGACGCCGGATCGTGATCAGGCCCACCTGGCGGCGCCACCGAGCACGGCCCGGCGATGTGGTCGTCACGCTCGATCCGGGCATGGCGTTCGGGACCGGGCTCCACCCGACCACCCGGCTGTGCCTCGCCGCCGCGGAGGCGGCGGCCGACCGCGGCGATCTCGAGGCCGCACGCGTCCTCGACGTCGGCTGCGGATCCGGGATCCTCGCGATCGCCGCGGTGCGACTTGGGGCCGAGTCGGCCCTCGGCCTCGATATCGATCCGATTGCCGTGGAGGCGACGATTGCCAACGCCCGCCGGAACCGGCTGGTCCGCCGGATCCGGGTCAAGGAGGGCTCGCTGCCGAGCGGCGAGGGCCCGTTCGATGTCGTTGTCGCGAACCTCGTCGCCTCCGTGCTCATCGTGCTCGCGCCGTCGCTGCGGGACGAGCTCCGGGCTGGGGGCCTGCTCATCGCCTCCGGGATCTTCGTGGATCGCGAGGCGGACATGGCCCAGGCGTTTCTCGACGCCGGCCTCGAGGTGGCGGGGCGGTCGGTCGAGGGTGACTGGGTCGCCCTCGACGCGCGACGCGTCATCTGAAGGCCCGCCCGTACAATCCGGTCGATGCTCACCCCTCTCGTTCCAGTGCTTCTCGTCATCCATGTCGTGCTGGCAGTCGCGCTGCTCGTGCCGTCGCTCCTGCTGCCCTTCGCCCTCCGGGCCAACCGGGCGGCCGTGGACTCGGGGAGCCCGGCGGTTCGAGGGCTGATCGGCCTGCAGGCGAGCGGCACGGTCGTGATCGGGGTCGGCCTGGCGATCACCGGCTTCGCCCTCGTGTCGGCGATCGGCGTGTCCCTGCTGGCGCGACCGTGGCTGCTGGTGGCGTTGACGCTCTATGCCCTCAACCTGGTCATCGCGTTCTTCATCCAGCGCCCTCGGCTGCGACCGCTGCTCGGGATCCGCTCCGCCGCCAACGACCTCGTCTGGGTGGCGCGAGCCCGGCGGCAGCGATATCTCTCGTACGTGATGGCGGCCATGATCGGGACGATCGGGTTCCTGATGAGCGCCAAGCCGGAGCTGTGGTGAGATGAACGTGGAGGGCCGGCCGGATCGGGTGCCGGGCTGCCTGTTCTGTGGCATCGTCGCCGGCGAGATCCCGTCGTCGAAGGTGAACGAGGACGATCTCGTCCTGGCCATCCGCGACATCTCGCCCCGCGCGCCCACGCACATCCTCCTGATGCCCAAGCGTCACATCGCCTCCGCCGCGGATCTCGGGGCGGAGGACGGGGAGCTGCTCGGCCGGTTGTTCGCGATGGCCGCCGGCATGGCCCGGGACGAGGGCATCGTGGAGGCCGGTTATCGCGTCGTGACGAACGTCGGGAGGTGGGGCGGCCAGACCGTCGATCACCTCCACTTTCATCTCATGGGCGGGCGCGCCTTCGAGTGGCCGCCCGGGTGAGCGATCCGGCGGCGAACGATCCCGCGGCGAACGACGATCGCCCATCGCCGAACCGCCGGGCGCTGCTGATCTCAGGGGTGGTGGTCGCGGGCCTGCTCGCAGTGGCGGCGGTGGCGGCGGGCCCGGCAATCGCACCCGGTGTGCCGACGTATCCGCCAGTCGGTGTGACGCCGGGTCCCGCCGGGGGGGCCGCTGCGGCGACCCGGAGCAGCATCGCCGCGGCGCTCGCCGCGGAAAACATCCAGGTCGAGGACGTGACGTCACCGTACCGTCCAGCCGAGGGAGCCCGGTTCGCCGCCGCACCGCGCCTCGTGGTCCGGGCGGTCATGCCCGCCGACCCGGATCGCGGCCGCGTCGTGATCTACCAATTCCTCGGCACCGGTGAGGCGACTGCCGCGGCGCAGGAACAGGCCGCGTACGTCTCGAGCGCCGTCGGCCAGGTTCAGTTCGCCCTCGACGCACGCTTCGCTCTCCGCGTGGTCGGCTCGACCGTGGTGTTCTACGCGTGGTCCCCGGGCAGTTCGGCCGATCCGGAACGCGCCGCGGCGGTCGCCACGGCCCTTGAAACGCTCGGCTTCGGGGTCTCCGCTCCGAGGTAGGCGACGGAACCCGGACGAGGGCCTCGGACGGGGCCCCGGCCCCGAGCTCCCGGGCGACAGTCCCCGGATGGCGGGCGAGGCCCGCATCAAGAGGGCGGCAGGCGCGGGCCCGTTCAGTCGGGTGTGTCGGCAACCGGCAGGGGAGTCTCGACGATCGCCCACGAGCGAACGCGATCGCGCTTCACCTTGAGCGTGTGCGTGCGCGGGAAGTCCTGGTCCGGCCACAGGCGCCAGGCGGCGATCCGCTGGTTAGGACCAAGTGATGCGTTGGCGGCCTTCACCGCCGCGTCGATTCGCGCGCGCACGTCGGATGCGGACGCGTCAGGTCCGGGACCGTCGGCCGCACTGCCGTCCGCGCGCCCACCCGGCACGTCGCCGCCCTGCGGCAGCCCATGGGTGCCCGGCGCGAGGAGAACCGCCTCGATCCGCCCCGGGCTGGTCTCGAGGACCACCGAGTCGCGAATCCCGGCGATCCGGAGCGCGTTCTCGATGTCCTCCGGGTACACGTTGAACCCGTTGGGCAGGACGATGATGTCCTTGATCCGGCCGGACAGGACGAGGCGCCCGCCCTGGTCCAGCCGGCCGATGTCGCCGGTCCGGTACCAGCCGTCGGGCGTGAACGCCTCGGCGGTCTTCTCGGGCAGGTTCCAGTAGCCGTGGAAGAGCGTCGGGCCCCGGAACTGGATCTCGCCGCCCTGGGCGAGGCGCATCTCCACGCCCTCGGGCGGCCGTCCCACTGTTCCTGGTTCGTGATCGCCGAGCGTGGTGCACGTGCCCGTCCCCGTTTCCGTCGAGCCGTACCCCTGCAGGACGATGACGCCGAGGTCCTCCCAGGCCTGCTGGAGGGCCGGCGGCAGGAACGCGCCAGATGACAGGAAGAGCCGGAAATTGCCGCCCAGCTGGGCGTGGACACTGGCAAAGATCCGGCGTCGAACCCACGCCGGGAGCCGCCGGCCGATCGCGCGGAGTCGGTCGAAGCCCGCCCGCCGGCCGCGCTTGTCCACCTCACGCTCGATCGCGCTCCAGAAGAGGTCGAGGACCTGGGGCACCACGATCAGCGACGTCACGCGATGCTCGCGCAGCGCATCGAAGATCACCCGCGGGTTGCGGCTGCGGACGTAGAGGATGTCCGCCCCGACCGACAGCGCGTAGAACAGCCCGACCGCCTGCTCCAGGAGGTGCGAGAGCGGCAGGAGCGAGACGATGCGGTGCTCCATCCGGGGCACAATTCGGTAGAAGGTCCTGATCGACGCGGTGACGTTGTCGTGGCCGAGCATCACGCCCTTCGGCGTCCCGGTGGTCCCCGACGTGAAGACGAGCTCCCAGATGTCGGCCGGCGCCGGTTGCTCCCAGGCCGCCACCGACGCCTCCCAGTCGTGGGGGAAAGTGTCATCCGGATCTGCTGTGAGGGCCTCCACGGTCGTCGTCGGGAAGGTTTCGAGGTGGGCGTCCCTTGGATCCGGGGCGTCCCGGCCCGTCCCGAGGACAAGGTGGCGGGCGTCCGCCGCCGACACGATCCCCTCGACCGCGTCCATCGACATCCGCAGATCGAGCGGCACGAGGATGAGCCGGGCCCGCATCGCGCCGAAGTACGTGGCGGCGAGCTCCGGAGCCGAGGGGGCCCATGTCAGCAGTCGGTCTCCGGGGTTCAGGCCGAGGCTGCGGAGGCGCCATGCCGCGATCCGGCTGCGCCGGTCGAGCTCGCGGTAGGTCCAGGACACCTGCGTGCCGTCGTCGCGCCGCATGCCCAGGGCGGGCCGCTCTCCGAATCGCGCATCCGCTTCGTCGAGCAGGTCGATCAACGTGTCCATGCCGTCGAGGCCTCCATGCACAGCCTACGACGCGGCGGACGTCCAGGCGGTCACACCTCGGATGGTGAGTGCGGCCGGAGCACCTCAAGACGGCCCGCCTGAGCCTCCCTGCGACGCAGGGCGGAGGAGGAGACCTCGATGCACGAGTTCCGCGTCGGTTGCGATCACCCCACCCATCAGTGCATGCCTGTCCAGAGCTGGGTCTGCCTCGAGGGGTCGCAGGTCACCAGGCCGCCAGGCGCGTATCGAACGAACGCCCAGCGCTCGGTGTCCGGGATCCCGCACGGCTGCCGGGTGAGCGATCGCCTTCAGCGGTGCCGCCCCCGCCCTCGATGCAGAACGTGTCCGTCTGGCTCTCGACCAGGAAGCCCACGCGGTGGGTTGTCGTCGCCGGCAGGCCCGCGGGCGCAGACGTCGTCGTGGCGGCTGACGCGAATGGCGTGATCAGCAAGCCCCAGCACTCTTGGCGAACCCTCGGGGTCCTGGCCCCTCTGCGGGTTGCCGGAGTTTTGTGCCTGCCTCCAGAATGCAAGAGGGCAGACTGCTATGAACCGGAGGTCCTCGGATGCCGGCACGACCACCGTCCTCGGGCGACCCGATGATCGCTGCCGAGGTTGAACGCTGGCAGGAGCGTCGCCGTCGTGGCCGGGACGCCCGGCCAGAACACAGCCTGGCTCAGGCGGGCGATCAAGCCCGGGGAAGCGCTCCGCCCGGCCCAGGCCGTCGGGCTTGGGTGGTAATCGTCGTCGGAGGGATGCTCCTCGTACTCCTGGAATTTGCCGCGGTGGCCCTCGTTTTGAACTCCTACATCGACCCGTACCTGCTGTGGCCCACGGCCATCGCCATTGCGACGGCTGTCATGGGCAGGATCGTCGGCGTGCACGGGGTCGGAGCTTGGATTTCGGCGTTCATGATGTTGGGGCCTCTGCGTTCGTCGTCACTATCGTCGTGGGCATCGCACTCTTGACATATTTCTCGTCCTAGAGCGGGCGCGATTCGGGGCCTATGCGACTTTTCGCAGAGGCTCACCTCCAATCCCGTTCACGCTTGACGCCGACGGCAATGCCTCCGAGACTCCGCCAGCCGTGGTGGGGTGTTTCGAATTGCCTGCACCTGTACCCCCGAAACGTTTGACCGCCTGCACCGCCTGTGGCACACTCCGGCGGCTCTGGCGGGCGGCGGGCACAGGTGACCGCAAGACCCGGGCGGCGAGGTCGGTGGAAGCCGGCGGCGTCGCAACCGAACCAGGGGCTCGCACCGGCGTCGTTGGGTTTCGAGGCCGGGATCGCGATGGACGAGATGAACAACCCGAGGAGGTGAACCCGGATTGGCAGAAGTCCGAGTTGGCGAGAACGAGACGTTCGAGAGCGCACTGCGCCGCTTCAACAAGAAGATCCAACAGTCGGGCATCCTCGCCGAAGCTCGCCGACGTGAGCACTACGAGAAGCCCAGCGTGAAGCGGAAGCGCAAGGAAGCGAAGCGCAAGAAGAACGCCCGAACGCCGCAGGGCTGATCGGCCGGACGGCCGGGCACCGTCCGAATGTGAGCACCGGCTCGTATGCCCAGGTGGGCATGCGAAGGCCTGGTCGCTGACCGACCCGACAACCCGCCCGTTCCCGCCGTCGACGCCCTCCGGTGTTCCCGCCCGAGGTGCCATTTCCGGTGATGCTCCGAGATCGGCTCCGCGCCGAGACGACCGCCGCGATGCGGTCCGGTGACGCGCTGCGACGCGACACCCTGCGGATGGCCGAGAACGCGATCTACAACGCCGAGAAGCGTGACCGACGTCCCTATGCCGAGGACGAGATCGCGGTCATCCTCGGCAAGGAAGTCAAGACCCGCCGCGAGAGCGTGGAGGCCTTCGAGAAGGGCAGTCGCCCGGATCTCGCGGCCAGGGAACTTGCCGAGATCGCGATCCTGTCCGAATTCCTGCCCGAGGCGCTCTCGGAGGACGAGCTGAAGTCGCTCGTCAGTCAGGCGCTCTCCGAGACCGGCGCGTCGTCACCGCGCGACATGGGCAAGGTGATGGGCTGGCTGTCCCCGCGAACTCGCGGCCGCGCCGACGGTCGGCTGCTGAGCGGACTCGTCGCGGCTG
>Ga0334722_10001962_pt1 | contig 24176 bp, 39 predicted proteins | sample C3_bottom_MG_FD_207210 | JGI IMG/M metagenome (GOLD analysis project Ga0334722, IMG submission 207210) | Sediment microbial communities from Yellowstone Lake, YNP, Wyoming, USA - C3_bottom | ecosystem: Environmental > Aquatic > Freshwater > Lake > Sediment | place: USA: Wyoming | collected... | reverse complement strand
GGAGAACCTTACCGATGAGTGACGGGGAACTGTCGTGAAGCTCGACGAGCTTGAGCCCGGCATGGCGGTGCGCTGGATCCACAACCCGCGCGGCGGCTACGGCTTCGCGGTGCCGGTCGACGCGGTGATCGTGTGCGTGGGCCCCAAGCATGTCCGCATCCGAGTGCCGCTCAAGGACGGTCGCTACGTTGAGCGCGTCGTGAAGCCGGAGTCGTTGCGATCGAGGCATCTATGATGAAGAAGCTAGCCGCAAGGATCTACGCACAGGCCAAGCTTCTCGACATCGTTCGAAAGCGTGATCGTACGGCCATCGTGGACGCACTCGGAGTGCTCGTACAAGAGCCTTGTGTTGACTGTGATGGCGGGTGCGACGCGCTGATCGATTTCATGGAGGGGTTGTCCTCTTTGCACGATAGATTGTTCGTGCAGCCGCACATCTGGCCTAACGAGCTGGGTGAGTGGGGGATCGGCGCCATGCCAGAGGATCACGCGTGGAGTGAGCAGTGGGGATCGTGGGTCGATGCAGAGGGAGTGCCGCTGCCTTGGAAAGAAGAGCATCCGGGGGAGACGTGGGCTCCCGGCGATATGCCCGGTTTCCCCGACTTGGATCTTTGGTGACGCTTCCGAAGGATCCGCCACCGTTGTTTCGACATCAGCAAGAGTTGCTCGACGCGACGTGGGAGCTACCTGCCTGGGCGATCTTCTTCCAAACGGGGTGTGTCGACTGCGAAACCGAATATCTCAGCCCGCGCGGCTGGCGACGGATTGATCAGTATCAGGGCGGCGAGGTGGCACAGTGGTGGCCCCACACCGAGCAGGCCGAGTTTGTACTGCCGACGCGCTATATCAGCGCTCCGTGCGACGAGATGATTCGTATTTCCGGCAAGTACGGAACGGACCAACTGCTTAGCTTGGATCACAAGGTACCGCTCTTCAGCGAATATCATGAGGGCTACTGGAAGACGATTGAGGCACGAGAACTCCCCGATATAAACCTTCGGCAGCTCCCAAATCGCGCCTCGATGGTCATGCGTGGTTCTGGGATTACGTTGTCGGAGGCGGACCTTCGGTTGCAGATAGCGGTCATGGCAGACGGACACTTCTCGCGCCAGACGCCAAGGTGCACGGTCAGGCTCAAGAGACCACGGAAGATCGATCGTCTTCGGGAACTTTTGAAGATGGCAGGCCGAGAGGCGCGTGAACGTTACCAGCCCACAACAGGGTTCATGATCTTTCAGATGGACGCGCCGCTTCGCATGAAGACGTATCCTGCTGACTGGTGGGAACTGGTGAGTGAGTCGCAGGCGAAGATCATCGCTGAAGAGGTGTTTTGCTGGGACGGCACGATCAAAGGCGAACGAAAAATTTACCGCTCCAATCACGAAAGTGACGTGGATTTCATCCAGTTCATTTTGGTGTCACGCGGTCTTGTCACGCGGCGAACGATGTTCGCGGAGCGTGTAGGCGGTGATGGCAGAAAACGTTCACAGACGTGGGAAGTTAGTGTGCGAGGAGTTGATGACGGCTCCTTCTGGGTCCAGCGAAAAAACTTGAGCCGGGAGCGTCCAGCTGATGGACGTATGTATTGCTTCACGGTACCGAGCGGGTTTTTGTTGTTGCGTCGGCGTGGCGTCCCGTTCCCGACTGGTAATTGCGGCAAGACCGCGCCGACGATCCATACGGCAGCCCGTCTGTTTCAAGCCGCGCGAATCGACGGCGCCGTCGTCGTTGCACCGAACATGGTGCATCGGAACTGGATCACGGAGGAGATTCCCCGGCACTCGCCGATCACATGGCGTGGGCTCGACTGGCACTCGTCTCGAGCGAAGGCACAAGATCGTGCTCTCGTGAACCTGCTGGAGACACCATCGACCGTACTTCCCTGGTTCGCGCTCACGTACGAGGCACTGATGACGCCGCGGGGTCGGCAAGCCGTACTCGATTTCAAGACCCGCTTCCCACGCTTCATGCTCGTGATCGATGAGAGCTCACGCGTGAAAAATGCTGAGGCTGCACGCACGAAGAAGGTGGCGGCGCTGCGTAAGCTGGCCGCGTACGTGCGAATCCTCAACGGCACGCCCGTCGCGCAGGCCGCGACGGATGTGTACGCGCAGCTCAAAATATTGGACGACATGTACTGGGTCCGGCATGGTTTCGGATCGTGGACCGCGTTCCAGGCACGCTTCTGTGTGTTCAGGAGGATCCAGATCGGTGGTGAAGACGATCGCGAGGCGAACGAGGTCAAGCGCGGGAAGTGGGAGCCGGTCGTTCCACATGATGCGGATCCTGAGGGCGTGGCCGCGTATGAGCAGCTCGACCTCACCGGGATAATCGATGAGACGCCGGCAATGGCTGGAACAACGACCCCGCAGTCGGGATCCGTTGCTCCAGCCACTACCGGACGGACGATCGAGGTGCCTGTCGGTTACCGCGATCTCGACAAGCTTCATGCGTTGATTCAGCCGATCTCGACGCGTCTCACGAAAGAGCAGGCCGGGCTTGATCTGCCCCCGAAGCTCTACCAGCGCCTCGTCTTCGAACTCGCGCCCGAGCAACGACGCGTCTACGACCAGTTGCGCAAAGAATTCATGGTCGAGTTGGAGGGTGGGGTACTCGTGACGGCTCCGCTCGCGATGGTGCGGATTCTTCGCTTGCAGCAAGTGGCGAGCGGCTACTTGCCAAATCCGGACGATCCTGAAGGTGAGCCGATTCTGATCCCGGGTTCCGTGAATCCGCGGCTTCGTGCCTTCATGGAATGGATGGAGGACATCGATAAGCAGCAGGCGATCGTGTGGTGTCGTTTCACCCGCGACGTGGACGTGATCTGTCGAGAGCTCGGCCCGGCCTCATGCGTCAGGTTCGATGGTGAGGTGAGCGCGAAGGAGAAGATCAAGGCGCTCGAGCTGTTCACGGCAGGCTCTCGTCGAATTTGTGTCGCTAAAGCCTCGTCCATGGGCATGGGGCTGACCCTCGCCTTTTCACACCTGTCCTTCTACTACAGCAACAGCTTCAGCCTGCTGGAGCGCCTTCAGAGCGAAGATCGTCAACACCGTCCAGGTCAGCACAACGCGGTGACGTACGTGGATCTACTTGCGGACAAGACGGTGGACCTGAAGATCCTGAAGGTGCTCAAGAGTCGAAACGACGTGGCGAACGCGGTGACGGGGGACGCGTATAAATCCTGGCTCGTCGACGAATAAACGTGGTGTCACATCGACCCTGTAGTATCGGAGCACGTCATGGCCAAGCGAAAGAACAAGCAGAAGCAGAAGCAGAAGAAGCCGGTGAAGGCGCAGGAGCATCATGGCGACACGAAGGCGATGCGCCTCGCTCACAAGATCTTGACCCAGTCGATCTGGCCCGCGAACCTCCAGCTTGATGAGGCAGTTGATGTCGCGATCATGCTCGTCAAGGGGATTGTGCTCTCGAATACCTCGGACGAGGATCTAGAAGATCGTTCCGAGATGATCGGATGGATCCAGGAGCGCTTCGTGATGGAGCTGGACGTGATCGATCCCCTCGCGGAACTCCCTCACGCCTGGATCATCCCACCGCAGGGTCTCATCACGGAGCCTGTCGGTATCTTCTGGTGCGGGGAGCATGACGAAGATCCGGGCGAGGGTGTGCAGGTCGTGCTTGGCGCAGAGCTGGAGGCGCTCCGTGCGGAAATCGCCGAGGATCCGGCGGGCGTGGTCGTGATCGAGGGTGTGGAAGGTGTCGCGGCCATCGATCCGGACTGGGATGGCGAGTCGACCGTCACGTGTGAGAATCCACAGTGTGGGAAGGTTCACGACGTGCACCTGAGGGTAGCTGAGAACCTGTTTCAGCAAGCTGTTGAGCGTCGGCGGCAGTCGGCGGCGCCGAACTAGCACGCGCTTCCGTTGTGCAAGTTAAGCGTCGTGGAGCGCTGTCACAGGGTCTTGGTACTGTTCTCTTCTGGAGAAGACATGAGCGAAACCAAGAGTGAAGGCAAGGCCAGAACCAAGAAGACCGCAGTCAAGGACGAGTTCTTCGTTTCCAACCAGTCAACGACGCTTGAGGACGCGAAGAAGTGGCTCCGTGTTCGTTTCGGCAAGGGTGCCACCTGCCCGTGCTGTAACCAGTTCGTCAAGCTTTACCCTCGAAAGTTCACGAAATCCATGGCGTACGTACTGCTCCTGATGGCGCGCTACTACCGCCGCGTCGATGTGAAGCCGGACGAGTGGCTGCACGTGCCGAGTCACATCGCGGAGGTCGCCGTCAGCAACCCGCGTCGCGCCGCGGCCGTGCGCGGTGACTGGGCAAAGATGAAGGATTGGGGTCTCATTGAGAAAAAACCAGCCGTGCGCAAGGACGGTAGTTCCCGCGTCGGTTGCTGGCGGCTGACTCCGCTCGGCCGTCAGTTCGTCGCGCGCGAGGTGAAGGTCCCGTCGCACGTCTACCAGTATAATCGAGGACTGCTCCAGCGCACCGTCGATAAACAGATCACGATCGACGACGCGCTCGGCACGGAGTTTAGTTATGCGGACATTATGCAAGATGCCTTCGCGTGAAAAAGGTTGTGGACGGTGGCGGGAAGAAGGCGCGCGTCCGCAACTTGACGATCCGGATCTCGGATGACGACTACGACACGCTTGCCGAGCGCGCGGAGGAAGCGGGGATGACACAGTCGGAATACGTCCGCTTCCTGATCCGTCGCGCGCGGATCCGGGTGAGCGTCGAGGTTTGACGCGGAGTATTCGCGAGACCTTCGAGCACAGTGCAAGCAGCCTCCACAAGCTCCTCCACAAGCTGGACGACAGCTATCGCGCGGCGACGCTGCCCGCAGATGAAGCGTCAGCTGTCGCGTTGCCGTGATCACCTACGCTGAGCGCGCGTGCTTCTATCCTCCGCAGCTGCGGATGCTGACGCGTGTCGAGTCGTCCGTCGCGCGGGTGTCGGACGCGTGGGACAACGAGCTACGATGCCACGAGCTAGCTCGCGCAGTGGTCCTCGTCGTTGATCACGACCACGTGCTCTCCGTGATCGACGGCAAGTGCGGACCGATCGAGCACACCTGGCTCCGCTTCGGTGATGGCGTGATCCTCGATCCGTACGCGCCGGGACGAATGCCAGCCGTGCAGATCGTCGATCCGATCGTGGGTACGTATCGACCGGGCGCTCCGCGCACCGACATCCGGCAAGCGATCATCGATCGTCTCGTCGCCGAGATGCGTGGCGACGGCGTTTGACCGGCGTCTGCACTTCACTGCACTTCAGATCGTGTGCGTTTGCAGTACACCGTCGAGAGGTGCGGCGTCGTCGTTTGCGATCGTTTGCGATCGTCTGCACGTCACTTCAGGTGCGGTTGCAGTACAACTTTGGAGTAGTGCTGCACGAGCCTTCGGCCGTGTAAGGAAAAGTTAGCCCCGGGATCTCCCCGGGATCTCTTCGCGCCTTCGCGCGTTGTTCACAGGGCTGGAGCCGCTGCCGTACGCGTAGATCTGCGCATTCCCGACGAGCTTTCGCACCATCCGTTTCGTCCACAGCCAATCCACAGGTTTCTGTGGATGAGCCTTTCCGCGCGATCTCGATCTGCTCCTGAGCACAGCGTGACGTCGGCGCACGCTCCCGCTTGACGAAGCGATCGCGAATTCGCTACAGGTGCTGGCCGTGTCGGACCTGTCGCCCGCCGATGTCAGACCAATCGTGGAAGCTCTCCAAATGGATCGCTCCACTGACATCGATCGTCTCGCCGAACTTGCCATCCCCTCCGGCCCGTCGCGCCCGGTGGCTGCACCGTCTGGACCAGTGGCCAGCCCAGTAGCCACCCCAGGGGCATCCGCACCAGTCGACGACCCGTTCGACTACGGCTCTGATGCCGATCCGGACCAGGAAGCTGTCGCCCGCGCGTTCGCCGAACTGGACAAGCTGACCCTCCAGGCCGAGCGCCTCACCGAGCAGCGCAAGCGGGCCGAAGATCAGCTCCAGAAGTGCAAGCAGGCCGAGGAGCAGCTGCTCAACAAGGACATCCCCGAGCTGCTCGGCAAGATGCGCCTGGACGAGTGCACGACTGCCTCGGGCATTCAGGTCAAGGTCAAGCGCGAGATCAAGGCATCGCTGCCGGGTCACGATCGCGTCGAGGCGCGGATGGGCGCACTGCGCTGGCTCATCGACCAAGGTCACGGCGGCGTGATCAAGAACCAGGTCTCGATCGCGCTCGATCGCGGCGAGGACACCCGCGCCGACGCGCTGGTCGTCGAGCTCCGCGGCAAGGGCTTCGACGTCGAATCCAAGAAGGACGTGCACGCATCGACGCTCGGTGCGCTCGTCCGTGAGCTGTTGGCGGACGGAAAGGTCATTCCTTCGGGGACCTTTAACCTTTTTGATATGCGTCTCGCGAAACTTTCGCGCAAGTGACTCTCGCTTTTGGCGGTGCTTCGGTACCGCCGTGAACAAACGAACCAAGAAGGAACGAAGAAAATGCAGAAGCAGGAAGCAAGCAAGAACGGAAGCAAGGACCAGGCCCCGGTGACGGCGATGACGCCTCCATCGGATACGCAGGCGATCGAAGTCTTCGACTACGGCGATGACGCCGGTCAGGGCTTCGAGAACCAGGACATGTCCGATCGGAAGCTGCCGATCATCGAGCTGCTCCAGTCGAACTCTCCCGAGGTCGCCGAGAGCAAGGGCAAGGTGTGGGCGGGTATGTTCCGCAACACTGTGACCGGCGAGTTCTACGAAGAGGTCCTCTTCACCCCCGCGGTCACGGACCACTGCTGGACCGAGTGGATCGGGCGTGACGACGGCGGTGGCTTTCGCGGGCGCCACCGCAAGGATGCCAAGATCGTGGCCGAGGCGGTCGCACGCAACGAGGGTCGCGCGATCGGCAAGCTCAAGGTGCCGCAACCCAAGGACGACAAGGGCAAGCCCCAGCCCGATCACGAGCTGGTCGAGAGCTTCGAGATCTACGGCATCCTGTATGCCGCCAAGACGGGCGAGGTCCTCGGGTTCGCGATGATTCCGTTCGTCTCGACGAAGATCAAGGTGTACCGCGCGTGGAACTCGGCGATCGGCAACTTCGCTCCGACGATCAACGGCAAGAAGCTCGCTCCCGGCCAGGTGCCGATCTTCGCGCACCGCGTGAGGATGACATCGGAGTCCGAGACCAAGGGCCAGAACACGTACATGGTCCCGGTGCTCTTGCCGGCCGAGGGAGGCGACGACCTCAAGAACTCACTCATGCCCAAGACCGATCCGCGCTACGTCGCGGCCAAGAGGCTTCACGACGACGTGCTCGCGGGCCTCGCGAAGGCAGCGTACGAGACGACCAAGCAGGAACCTGGAACGGACCCCGAGAGCGGCGTCCCGTTCTGATCGCCTCACTGAGCCAAAAAGTTGCTCATCTCGCCCGCAGCGTCCATCGTGCGGGCACCCAGTTGTCTCTCGATCGTCACGCGATCGAGATCGGCCCGTAAGGAACGGACACAATGAACACGTCCCAGTACCCAGCAGACACTCGCAAGGACTTCAAGCGCGATCAGCGCACCCCCGCGTACCGTGAGCTTCAGCGCCGCGCGTCCGAGGAGCGCAGTCAGCTCGAGATCAAGCTCCGCGAGCGCAACGAAGCGATCACACGGCTCACGAAGAAGCTCGTCGAGGCCGGTTTCAACGCCGACGAGGTCGCGAAGCTCGCCGCGTAGTTCGTCTTTGGCGGCGTAGATCTCCGACGACGTCGATACCGCTCCCTAGGCGGCGTAGACAAGAGGAGATCGATCCCGCCAGCCGCCTCGCCGTTGTTGACAGGTCAACGGCGAGGCAAATTTTTCTTTTCCTGTCGGCCTCATCTCCCTGTCTGAGGTGCTCGTGAAATTTTCGTCGTCTGAACAAGAGAAGACCGACGTGGTTGGACGGTCGTACACGGCGCCTTCTGATGCGCGCGCGCGTCTCTATCCCGCCGCAGGGGTGGTCTGCCCGAGCTGTGGAGCGCGCATCGGCAAGCCGTGTGTCTCGACGGTACCGTTCTGTGGCGTTGGCGCGATCGGGATGCCGATCGAGGGCGTGCATGCCGAGCGGATCGCCGCGGCGCACGAGCAGGGAGTCGCGTGAGGTTCTCTCCGACGCAGGAAAAGGCTCTCGACAAGGTCGCGGAGTGGCTCGCGAACCCGAACGGCAAGCCGACGTTCTATCTGGCTGGCCCAGCGGGCAGCGGCAAGAGTACGATCACCAAGTGGGCCGTCGCTGACGTCGAGGGACGTCTCGTGTACTGCGCTCCTACCGGCAAAGCCGCGCTGGTCATGCGTCGCAAGGGCTGCAACGGCGCGAAAACGATTCATCAAACGATCTACAGGCCGGCCGGCGATCCTCCGTCGCCCGAGGTGATCGAGAAGCTGCGCGAAGAGATCAAGCGCCTCTACGCGGTGAACGAACCGGGGGCACGCGCGACGGCGGACAAACTCGTCGAGCAGCTCAAACGGACCGAAGAGGAGGCCAAGCGCAAGGGACCGCGCTTCTCGCTCAACCTCGAAAGCGTGCTCCGGGGCGCGGCGGTCGGCGTCGTCGACGAGTGCTCGATGATCGATCAGTACGTCGGTCACGATCTGGAGTCGTTCGGCACCAAGCTTCTCGTGATTGGTGACCCCAACCAGCTGCCGCCGGTCTACGGATCGGGTTACTTCACGAGCCGCGAGCCTGACGCCTACATCGACGAGATTCATCGTCAGGCGCTCGATAGTCCGATCCTGCGGCTCGCCGACCTTGCGCGCCGCGGCGAGCGACTACCGGTTGGTTCCGCCGGCGAAGGTGTTGATGTGCGGCGCTACGGTGATCCGACGCTGGAGGAGCGTGCCCTCAAGGCGGAGATGATCATCGTCGGTCGCAATCGGACGCGTCATGCCGCGAATGCCAAGATCCGGCGACTGCTCGGCCGCAGTGAGTCACCGTCGCCAATTCCCGGTGATCGCTTGATCTGCCGTCGCAACAACCATGAGCTGGGTCTGCTCAATGGTTCGTCATGGACGGTTGATCGCTGCGTGCCAGATCTGGAGAAGATGACGGCGAAGATCGAGGTCGTCTCCGCCGAGGATGAACGTGACCGCGTTGAATGTTCGACGTGGCTGCATCACTTCATGGCGCGCGAGGAGGAACTCCTTGGGCATAACCGTCGGGATCACGATGAGTTTGCCTACGGGTTCGCAATTACGGCACATGCCGCACAGGGCAGCCAATACGACGACGTTTTGGTCTTCGACGAGTCGAGACAGTTCGGCAAAGACGCCCCAAAACACCTTTACACCTCGATCACTCGCGCGGCAAAGACGCTGACGGTGGTCGTGTGATGACCGACGCCGACGTCCAGGGTCTCAAGCTCGCGGTGCAGGAAGCCGCGGCTCGAAACCAGACACACCTGCGCCTCCCCGTCGAGCTGCTCGCCAAGCTCGGGGCTGAGGTCGAAGCGCGCACGATCGAGTATCGCCGCCTCATGGAGGCCGTCGGCACGGCACTTGGGGGCATCGACAAGTGGCGCCGAAGTGAGATCGACGCAGAGACCGCGATGCAGGTGATCAACGGCGCGGTCGACTCGTGGCAGGGAGGGAAGTCGTGAAGATCGACGAGAGCTTGCTCTCCGGCATCTGGTTCAAGGATCGCGTCGATCCGACGGATGATCGGTTTCGTCTCGTCGAGATGCGGATCCCGATGGATCCGAGCCTCAAGCACAGCTACGCGCACGAGTACGTCGGGCAACTCGTCATGCAGCGGATCCGTCGATTTGCTTCCATGTTCCTGGCAGGCACCGGCGACCTCACACACGCGGCTTCCACACGGATCTTTCGTGCGGCCGAGGCCGCAGAAGACGAGGTGGGTCGTGGGTGATTGCAGCGTGATTTTGATTGGCGAGTCGAACCCGTATGGCTCCGATCCGGAGTTCGCCCTCTACTGCTACCCGCCCGGCTGCGCGGGCTACCGCCTGCGTCGCATCCTCGGTCTTCCGGAGGACCAGTACCTGGGCCTGCACCGCACGAACCTCTGCGACGGTGACTGGTCGAAGGAACAGGCGAAGCAGCGCGCACTGGATCTACTCTCACCAACCGCTCCCTGGAGCGTGATGGTGCTGCTCGGCCGCAAGGTCACTGAGGTGTTCGAGAAAGTCGCGCTTGATGACGTGCCACTTGTTCCGTTCGCGACGCGGGGCTGCTGTCCCGGGAGGACTCTCGTGTCTTTGCCGCACCCCAGCGGTCGCAACGCCGCGCTGTGGAATCCCAAGGCGCGTGAGCGCGCTCGCGAGATCCTGCGCGATCTGGCGTCCGATCTACCGTGGGGATCCAGCGACGTTGAGGAGGCAGCTGCGTGACGGAGCAGCAGGGCAGTGTCGGATCGGAGGCGGCTCAGTCGATCCGCGCCTTCCTCGCGTCGCATGACGCACGTGATCCGGCAGATCGTGAGGCCGTCTATCGCATCCGCGCGCGCGTGCACGGCGAGCTGTATCGCCGCGAGCGCGAGCACTACCCGGAATACGTCGACCTTGGAGGCGAAGCGTGAGGTCGTGGCTCGCGCGCACCGCACGCGATGTCTTCGGCCTCGTCATCGGGGAAGGACGGTCCGGGATTCCCTTCGGCAGCACGGAATACGACGTCCGCGTGCAATGGCTCTTCGATCGTCACGGCAACCAGTGGTGCCTTTCGTGTCGCTGTACGGCCTGCGGCGCGCGGCGCTCATTGCTCTTTCCGATTCGTCGCATGGCAGTGCACGTCGAGAGGTCGCATTCGTGAGGATCGAGATCTTGCGCTGCCCGCGACACGCGGCCTACTGGGCCGTTGCGATCAATGATCGCCGCGTCACGCCGAGCAAGTGCTGCGGTGCGTGGTCGTCGGTCGCGCACTGGAAGATCCATGGGACCTCGTTCCTGGCAGACGCACGCCGTGCCCTCCGCGGAGGTCGTGCGTGAGCGCTTCCACGTTTACATGGCACGCGTCCACGCTGCTCTGCGGGGAAGAGGGCTTTTTTGGAAACTATGAACGCGATCTAGCGTTCCGGCGGTCCCTTGGACTTTCGGAGCAGCAGTATGGTGATCTTCCACGCAAGGTTCTCTATTCGCCTGGGTTGTGGACGAAGAAAGAAGCGCGTCGACAAGCCTTCAGGCTTGTCGAAGCTCCCGCTGCATGGCGGACGATCGTGCTGTTGGGCAGCAAGACAAAGACCGCCTTTGGCTATGAGCGCCCCTTCTTCTCGCATGACGCCTCTTCGTTAAATCCTGATGTGCAGCTCGTGTCTCTGCCGAGTCCCACGGACCGAAATTGGCGTGATTCACGACTCGTGTATCGCGCACGGCAGGTCCTGCGCGAAGTTGTTCCTTCGCTGCCGTGGGGTACGCAATACGATCCATGCACAGCTCTCAGTTTCGCTCTACGCTGTGCGGCGGAGTGCACGCTTTGGGCTTGGACCATCCCTGTGGACCTTCGAGATAAGGGGCCCTGGACTGAAGACGAGTTCATGGTCGCGCTGGATGCGACCGAGGAACACGGCTTCGATCGTGCTCGTGGAGAGTACATCGCGCGCGTGAGTGGAAAGGGATTCGCCGCGTGAGCGCCTCGAAGGCCCAGAAGGCCGCCGGCTGGCTCCAGGCTCCTCTGTGGGAGCCCGAGCTGACGTGGAAGCCCACGCCGGTCTCGCAGTTGCCCGCCTGGACCGATGCCAAGCGCGTCTGCGTCGACGTCGAGTGTCGTGACGATCATCTCTACGAGCTGGGCCCAGGCGTCCGCCGCGGCGGCTACGTTTGTGGTGTCGCGTTCGCGATCGAGGATGGTCCGGCGCACTACCTTCCGATCCGCCACGAGGGCGGCGGCAATCTTTCGGCCGAGCATGTCTGGGCTTTCCTGCGCGATCAGGCTGCGGCGTTCGGCGGCGAAGTAGTGTTCAACTCGGCGCCGTACGATCTCGACTACCTGTGGGAGAACAAGGTCGAGTTCACCAAGGTTCTCTTCCACCGCGACGTTCAGGTCGCCGAGCCGCTGCTCGACGAGCTCCAGAAGAAGTACGGGCTCGATGCGATCTGTGCACGACGCGGCCTCGTCGGCAAGGACGAGAGCAAGCTCCGCGAGCACGCCAAGGCGTGGGGCCTTGATCCAAAGAATGGGCTCTGGCGCCTACACGCCGGGGCGGTCGGGAACTACGCGATCGGCGACGTGCTTGCACCGCTGCCGCTCTTGCGCGTGCAGGAGAAGGAGATCGAGGAGCAGAACCTGCGCGAGACGTACGACCTCGAGTCGAGGGTGACTCCAGCGCTCGTGCGCATGACGCGCCGTGGGATTCGTGTCGATCTCGATGAGCTTGATCGCGTCGATGCGTGGGCCAAGGGGTGTCTCCGCGAGTATCTCGATCGGATTCACGAACTGACGGGCATCCGCATCGGATCGATCAGCAATGCTGAAGAAGTCGGCCGCGCACTGAAGAAGCACGGTGTCGACGTGCCGACAAAGGTTCACGGCGGCACGGGCAAGCAGATGTTCTCGATCGTCAAGCTGTGGCTCCAGCAGCAGACGGACGAAGTCTCGAAGGCCGTGATCGTAGGCCGTGAGTTCGCGAAGCTCCTCGGGACCTACGTCGGCGGTTATCGCAAGCACATCGTCAAGGATCGACTCCACCCGACGTTCAAGCAACTCGTTGGCGCCTCCGACGAGGACGAGGACGGAGGTGACGAGGACGGTGACTCGAGCGGCGCGCGCTTTGGTCGGTGCGCTGCGAAACACCCTAACGTTCAAGCGTCCATGAAACGTTCAAAAATGATCCAACGGCGCTGGCGAAAGGTGCTCGTTCCCGACGAGGGAAAGCGTTGGTTCAAAGCGGATCTCGGGCAGCAAGAGCCTCGTCTGACCGTCCATTTCGCTGAGCTATGCAAACTTCCGGGTGCGACACAGGCAGGAAACGCCTTTCGCGATGATCCGTGTTTTGACCCGTACCAACTCATGGTCGAGCTGTGTAAGACGCCCGCGGATCTCGACCTGAAGCAACTGCGCGACGATCTCAAAGAGACCTACCTCGGGAGGTGTTACGGGATGGGTGGGGGTAAAATTGCAAAAAAACTCAAGCTTCCGACGATCTGGAAGACTAACGAGCGCACCGGCTTCACCTACGAAGCGGCGGGGCCCGAGGCGCAGGGCAAGATCGATCGTTTCGATCGTGGCGTCCCGTACGTCAAGGCTCTTGCACGTCTCTGCACGAAGAGCGCGAAAGCGAAGGGCTACATCATCGCGCTCGGCAACCGCCGTGTCCGTTTCGAACTGGACGAGAACGGAGGGCTCCGCGACGAGCACAAGGCGATCTCGAAACTCGTGCAAGGTTCCGCAGCGCATCAGACGAAGAAGGCACTCGTCGATCTAGATCAGGCTGGATTTCCTCTCCAGATCACGGTCCACGACGAGTTCGGATACTCGGGCGAGAGTGAAGATGAAGCACGTCGCATGGGTGAGATCACTTGTGACGCCGTCGTGATCCGCGTGCCGTTCCGCTGCGACATCGAGGCTGGGCCGAGCTACGGAGATCTGACGAAACTGTTCACCGTCGCGAGCAGGCACACGACACTTTCGATGGGGATTGTATGAAGTCTTTGGGTCCTGCGAATGAGGCGGATGTTCCTAGGGATGAGATGTACAAAGCATATCGTCTTGCTTACATGCACGAATACAACGCGCGTATAAGTGAGAATAAGAAAGCTTATAACAGACAATGGTATCAAGCCAACAAGGAGCAGGCTAAGGCAAAAAGCCACCAGTATCGCCGCGACAATCCGGAAAGGGCTAAAGCGGCAACCGCTCGTTGGCGCGTGGATAATAAGGATCGCCTAGACGCGTATCACAAGGCTTATTTTGCAGTCAATCAGCCGATGCTTTCTCAGAGGGCACGAGAGAGAAGGCAGGCATTATTTGCCGAGAATCCAAAGGCAGCGTGGCTTCATTACACGATGTCGGCAGTTAGGGGTCGGGCTAAGGAACGTAATCTTCCATACGATGAAGACCTGTCAAACATCGCACTCCCAGACTACTGTCCTGTGCTTGGGATCAAATTGAATTACGACAGGCGTAAGCATGAAGGAAGAGGGCCTTCGCCTGATAGTCCTTCGACGGATCGTCTTATACCCAAACGCGGTTACGTATTGGCTAATCTTCGTGTGATTTCATGGCGGGCTAATTTGCTCAAGAGAGACGCGTCCATCGCCGAGATCAGATGTGTATTGGCCTACATGGAAGAATGCATTGCACCGGGAAAAACAAAATGATCAAGCACGACGAAATCTCGAACACCAATTCCTGCCTCAACAAGGCCAGCGACGGCGAACGTCTCTTCGTCATGCTCGCCCGCGATCCGGCCGCACCAGTCGCGATCCGCGCATGGATCACCGAGCGGATTCGCCTGGGCAAGAATGCGTCTGGGGACGAGCAGCTTCGCGAAGCCTTCGAGTGCGCAGCTCTCATGGAGATGGAGCGCTCCGAGATCGACTCGGCACGTCGCCAGGAGAAGATGCGCTGGGCAGAGGGCGGGGTTGCCCCATGAACTTCAGCTCCGTGATCAGCCCCGTGATCAGCACGGGCATCCCGATCGTCTTCCTCCTCCATCCGGTCGGCGTCGGCGCGACACGCTCCATGAACGTACTCTCTGCCAAGCTCTGGCTGCGGGCGCTCGTTGATCTTCTGCCCGACGTCGCGATCTCCGCTCCGTGGATCCCCTACGCCGAGGCGATGGTCGAACGCGAGCGGGGGCTGCGCGACGCCCTCGTCTGCGCCGAGAGCTGCCACGGCGCGGTCGCGTGCGGCGGTGAGTTCAATCGCGGCACGATGACCGAGTGGGAGCTGTTCGGTCACCTGAAGAGGCCGAGGATCGACCTCACCCGTGCGCCGATGCCGTCGCTGCTCACCTACGATACGTTCGGCGAGACGCTCACGCCGTCGTTCCGTCAGGTGGTGACCGAAGCGTTCCGCGTCATGACTGCGAGGGCGGCAGCATGACGTCGATCGCCGTTGCAGATCAGTCGCCTCCCTTGCCGACGTCCCGCCGGCCGATATGGGAACTCGTGATCGACCATGTCGAGGGCCGGCGCTCTGCGATGCCCGGCGGCGTCGTCGATCTCGTGATCGCCGACATGCGTGCTCTCGCGTCGGCCCGCGTCGAGACGCGCCGCATTGATCGTCCTCTCTTCGAGGGCCGGTGTTGTCCGGCGCACGTCCGATCGGACGGCTACCACTCCGAGGATTGCCCGACGCGAGAAGGTCGAGGCTACCTGCATCGCGCCTATGAGAAGGCGATCGACTTTGTCGGGTACCTCGCGGCAGAGCTGGAGATGCACGGCGCGACAATCGACGGCCCGATCGATGTCCGCGCTCCGGCCAGCATGCGGCTCGTCCGCGTGCAGGCGATGCTGTGGGACCACATCCGTACGGTCGTGCAGCTCCGTGCACTGATCGAGGAGGCGGCGTCGTGAGGAAGCCGAACGCCTGGTACGAGGGGATCTGCGCACAGCTGCACGCGGCCGGAGGCCCCCTGATCATCGACCAGATCTGGCAGGGCATGGAAGCCTCCGGCTTCAAGCACAAGAGCGCGATGCCGCGCAGCACGCTCGGGGCGCGTATCGCCGAGTTGGTGCAGATGAAGAAGGTCGCGCGCGTTGGGCCGAGGACGTACCAGCTCTCGCAGGAGCCGTCGACGGAGGTCCTGTCATGAAGAAGCTCAGAGTTGTCCTTGATGTTGACGGTGTTCTGGCGAACTTTACCGTGGGCGTACTCGTCCTCGTCGAGGAAGTGACCGGTAAGAAGTTCGTTCCTGCCGACGTCACCATGTTCGACTTCACCAAGGCGCTCGGACTCACGACGACCGAGGCAGTCGCGGTCAAGAAGGCGATCGGTGCCAAGCGTGGATTCGCCATGTCGTTGCCTCCGTACCCAGGTGCTCGTCAGGGTGTGCGACGCCTGCGCGAGCTGGGTGAGGTGTTCTGCGTAACCTCCCCGTGGGACTCGAATGAATGGTGGCGGGCAGAGCGTGAGTCCTGGCTGGCGCTTCACTTCGGAATCGATCGCGTTCACCACGCGAGCGACAAGACTGTTTACGAGGCCGATGTCTTCGTCGATGACAAGTCCTCGCACGTGCGTGATTGGCTGGCAGCGTGGCCAGGACGCACCGCGGTGTTCTGGCGCACGCCCCACAACACGTCGGAAGCCGTGCCGGCCGGCGCGCACTCGATCGCGTCGTGGGATGCCCTGTACGAGATCGCGCGTGAAGCAGCCCTGGGTCCTGTTCAACATCCGTTGCCAATGCTGGAGGTCACGCCATGACATCGACCGCGATTCCTACGATGATCGTCGACAACGTCGATCTACGCGCTCGGCCGAGCATGCTCGCGCTTCACGTCGATCCGATCGACTGCGATCACGTCTGGGAGCCCCACCTGTGGGAGACCGGCCGCGCGTACTGCGCGCGTTGCGGATCGTTCGCACGGTGGGCGAATGATCCGCGCGCGGCGGAGGAGCCGTCGTCGTGAACGACGCGGAAGACGAGCATATGATCGTGGTCCTGGACGTCGAGTCGACCGGCAAGGAGCGCGCGACGGATCAGATCATCGAGATGTGCCTCCGGTTCGGCCTCGGGCAAGACTCCGCGTCTCGCACGTGGCGCATCCGGCCAGAGGTCCCGATTCACCCCGAGGCGGTGGGCGTGCACGGCATCACGATGGAAGCCGTCGCCGAGTGCCCGCTGTTCGTCGATCTGGTCGCCGAGTTCCTGCCTCTGATCGCGGCGGCGGACGTGATCGTCGGCTACAACGTCGCCTTCGATCTCGACATGCTTCAGGCCGAGCTCTCGCGTGCAAGGATCCCGCCGCTCGACCTGGCCGGCAAGCAGATCGTCGACGTGCTCCGGCTCTGGCATCACGTCGAGCCCAGGACCCTTGTCGCGGCGCACGCGAAATTCTGCGGCGCGGAGATGGTCGATGCACACCAGGCCAGTGCCGACGTCGCCGCCACCGCCCGTGTGCTCGCGTCGATGCTGGATGTATTCGGCCTCGCGGACAAGCCGTGGCCCGAGATCGCAGCCATCGCTGACCCGTTCGCCAAGCGTGCGGCATGGCTCGGCCCCTCGCCGCATATCCAGTGGGACGAGAGCGGCGCTGTCGTGCTCGGTTTTGGCAAGTACAAGGGACAGCAAGTCGCGCATGCCGACGCTGGCTTCCTCAGGTGGGTACTGGCCAAGGACTTTCCTCCGCACGTCAAGAAGATCTGCCAGGTGGCTCTGGAGAGGCGTCGCAAGTTCGGCGACTGGATCACGACCTACTATCCTCGCCCCACTGCGAAGGCATCCGAGGCGACGTCGCGGGAGGCGCCCGTGTCGGAGCAGGAGGCGGCGTTTCGGTCCTCTGCTCAGGAGACCTTGCTATGACGCCGACCTGGCTCGTGTGGTCTCCGATGCCACCGGAGTGCCTCGAGAAGGTCTCCTGCTCGTCGATCCTCGACGCGGGTCGGGCGTGGGCCGAGCGGCAGTTTCGCAAGGGTTTTTTGACGCATAACGGGACCGAGGTGCTGGTGCGTGCCGAGAACGACGCGATGCCGCGACACTCGACGTATCGCCTGAAGATCACGATCGTCAATGCTCCGGCGTTCCGCGCGAGCTTCGCGGGGCCGGCGTTCGAGCGCACGCATGGTGACCCTAAGGAGGATTCTCGTGGGTAACCGTAGGACCCCATCTCCGTGCGCGTGCGGCTGCACGTACGACGAGTTTCGTCTCGGCATGACGTTTGCCGAGGTCCGTCGCATGCTGTGGGACCAGGAAGATCGCAACCGTCCGGGTTGGTGGAGGCAGAAGCGCCGTAGCAGCGTGCTGGGCTACGCGCGGGAACTGAAGCTTCACGCGTGGGACGTCACGCACGGGTACTGCGAGCAGATGCAGGAGGCCGCGTGAAGCACATGCACGCCCTCGATCGTGCGCTCTGCACGTTGGCATCGTCCGCCGATCTGATCGGCGACGCGACGCAATCGATCTTCGGCGATGTCGATTGCCCGGACTGCCTGCGGCGGGCGATCGCGGAGGGTGAGGAGCGAACCCGCGTCCTGCGCGAGCTGCTCGTCAAGGCGGAGGCCGCATCGTGACCAAGCACGCACACAACGTCATGGACGGGCAGCTCTGCTTGCGATCGCACTACACGGCGATCGTCGAGGCGCACAAGGATGTCGAGATCTATCAGCTCGGCGACGTCGACTGTCCGAGTTGCCTGCGCCTCATGGCGGAGAAGCACGAGGCTCTCGCCGAGGTCTTCCGCGGGCGGTTGTCCAAGCTGACTCCGACGGCTGCCGACCCCAAGAGGGAGGCGTGGCGGTGTCGCGTGTATGACGCGGCGTGCATCAACCCGAGCTATTGCGACGCGCGAGATGCTTGCTGCGCGGGTGACATGAACTGTCGCCCGGAGGTTCCATGAAGGACGCTTCCGCGAAGATTCGCCCTTCTACTCGGCGCACGCTGCGCGCGCTCGGGGGTCGTCGGGTCGTGATCGAAGGCTTCGGTCGCCGAGTCCCAGCGTTCGTCGCGATTGCGGCGGGCAATGACGTTCCGATCGGCGCCTGGCTCTCGCCGGCCGAGCTGCGGCGGTTCATCGACGCGGCGAAGAGGATTCTCAAATGACCCTGTTTACTGCCAGCGATTTGAAGCCGAAGTCTCTGGTCGAAGGGCAGGGGCCGAAGTCGCGTCGCGTCGACCGTGATCGCCGAGTCCGCCTCCGCATTCCTACGGGCGCACCGCGCCTCGTGGAATCGGCAACTGCCCGCCTCGAGCGCGCGCCTATCGAGACGTGGCAGGCACTGATCGACTCGATTCATCGATCGGCATTGGCACGTTTGGAGCTGCTGAAGGGCCGCGAAGGTGACGATCGCGTTCCCTGCCCCTGGGAACGACTCATGGGTTGCTCCATCACCTGCCGCTGCCGCGCGGCGGGGACGGTGACGGTCGACTTCCTCCGCGATCACTACACACTCCTCGCGGCGGAGATCGCGCTCTGCGCGCGACCCGCTCCGATGCGGAGGCGCGCATGACGGAAGTTTCGGCTTGCGTGGACTGCGGGACGTCGATCATCGGCGGGTACCTGCGATGCCCGGCGTGTCACGAGCGTCACAGCCGTAAGGAGTCGCTCGGCCGTTTCCCAGCCTGGGTGGTCTTCATGGAGATTCTCGTGATGGCTGTCTGCGGCCTCGTGCTCGCATTAAGGGGATGTCCGTGACTTCCCTCGCGCAGGTGACTGCTCTCGTGGATGCACACGTCAATCGCGATCCGGCGCGCTTCCGCGCTGTGGCGCTCGCGATCGCGGCGAATGCCGCATCGCGTTCCGAGCGTGGCGCCGAGCATCTGCGCAGACTCGTGGATCGGCAGCAGGCCGTCGCGCTAGTGCCGCTGCCGAGCGCGAACGGCCTGCTCGCCGTGCCGCACAACCTGGCGACTTTTGACGACATGGTGCTCGCCCCGTCGGTTCGTGATCGACTCGATCGTGTTGTGCTTGAGCACACGCGGCGGGTCGATTTGATCGCGCGAGGACTCCGTCCAGCGCGCAAGCTTCTGTTCTCGGGTTTTCCAGGTACGGGGAAGACGATGGCCGCCGGGGCGCTCGCCTGTGCGGTCGGCCTGCCGCTGTTCCGCGTCGAGCTGCACGGGGTGATCGCGCAGCACCTCGGCGAGACCGCCGGCAAGCTCGCCCAGGTCTTCGAGCACGTGCGCACCATGCCGGCCGTGTATCTGTTCGACGAGTTCGACGCGCTCGGCTCGGAGCGGTCGATGCACGGCAGTGATTCGGCTGGCTCCGAAATGCGGCGCGTGGTCAATTCGCTTCTTCAGTTCGTGGAGGACGATCGTTCCGACAGCCTGATCGTCGCGGCGACCAACCACGCACAGATGCTCGACGCCGCGATCTTTCGTCGATTCGACGAGGTGATCGTGTTCGGTAGCCCGGCGAAGGTCGAGGTGGAGGCGTTGATGCAGCGATCGCTGCCCGCCGACGATGCTGCGCAGCTGGATTTTGCCACCATCTATGCGGCGGTGGCCAACCCCAAGCTCGGGCACGCCGACGTGTGTGCCGCCGTCGATCGCGTGCGCAAAGATCACGTGCTCGCGGGGGCGCCGATCGATACGGCGAGGATCGTCGATGCGCTGGTGAGGCGAACGCATGTCGCGGAGGTGTTGTCGTGACAGGTGTTGTCGTGAACGAATCCCCCGCGCACACCGTCGTTCGCTGCTCTGGCATCGGGGACGATGGTCCGTGCGGTCGCGAGCAGACGATCGAGTCGCATGACGGCGGTCACGGCGTCCGCGTAGCGTTGACGGTTCCTGACGACCTCGCCGAGTGGCTGTCCTCGTTCGGCTGGCGGTGCATGCACGCGGATCGTTGGTTGTGTCCGTTCTGTGCGGGAGGTGCGTCGTGAGCACTCTCGACGTCGTTGCCGAGGTCCTGCGCGAGGTCGCGCCGCGGGCACTGCGCGCGCGGCAGATCGCCGAGCTGGCTGGCGCACGACTGCCGACCGCGTCACGAACGCCCGAGACCGTGGTCAGCCGTGATCTCGCGATCGACGTCAAGCGGCACGGCGCCCAGTCGCGCTTCTTGCGCGTTGATCGTGGAGACTTCGTGCTCAAGCACGCGCTGCCGACGGCCTTCTACAATGACAACGACGAATACGTAGCTCGTTGGTCACGCAATCTGATCGAGGCGGGCGAGATCCCGCAAGGAGTCGTCGATGAGAGATCGATCAAAGACCTCCGGCCCGCGGACGTCGCGAGCTATCGGCAATGTCACTTCTTCGCAGGTCTCGGAACCTGGGCCCGAGCACTGCGAGATGCCGGGTGGCCCGAAGCGTGGCCGGTTTTCACGGGGTCGTGCCCCTGCCAAGGGATGTCTCAAGCTGGTAGACGACTCGGCTTTGCCGATCCTCGGCACCTCTGGCCCGATTGGTTCCGACTCATCGACGCCGTTCGACCTCCCTTCGTATTTGGCGAACAGGTTGCAAGCAAGGACGGGCTTGCTTGGCTCGACCTTGTTCTCTCTAACTTGGACCGAGCGGGTTACTCCGTCGGGACGGTCGATACCTGCGCTGCGGGGTTCGGCGCGGCGCACCTTAGGCAGCGCCTCTACTTCGTGGCCGTCTCCCGTGAAGGAGGACGGCAGATCCTCCGCGCGACACGGATACATGATCTCGGGCAATCCAGGGACAACGCTGCTCGACGCGGCGAGGCTCACGACCGTGACGCGATCGCCGTATCCGACGCCACAGTCGCACGACGCGACCTGTCCAAAGACGCTGGAACAGATCGCGGAGATGCGACTGCGGGCCCCCAAACGTACGACCGGTGGACCGCCGGGAATCTCGAATTTGAACGAGGTGGTACTTCAGATGAAACCCGCTGCGTACCCGACGCCGAACGCGTCGTGCGGGACACAGGGCGGTCATATCGGGCACATGGACGGCCGACGGTCGAACTTGATGGACACGGTGAAGTTGATGGAACCGTGCTCGATGATGGAGGCCGTTCCAGCGAGCTGGGCGACGCCAGTTTCGACGGAACTGGGGAACACGGTCGAGAACTACCTCGCGATGAAGGCCAACATGAAGAGTGGTCCGCGCCGAGCGATCACGCACCCGTCCTTGCAAGCGCAACTTACCGCCCCGGTGATCGCTTCCGCGTCGCCGGAGATCTCACCTGGGGAGGAGCCGTTGCAGGATTCTGGGCCGAAGGCGTCGAATGGATCTACTGCCGGCCGGCGCCGGGGCGTGAAGACGGGTGCTTCCGGCCAGCTGGCACCGGAATTGTCGTCTTGGCTGATGGGACTTCCCCCGAGCTGGCTGGAACTCGCGCCAAGAGATTGAGAGCGATCGGTAACGCAATCGTCCTTCCTCAAGCGGCGGAGTTCGTGGGTTGTGCGATCGAGACGATCCGTGCGTGGGCGGACCACGAGCGCATCGGAGAGCTGGAGCGCGAGGCAGAGGCTGGTTCTGAAGATACCAACGGCGTCGAAACCGTGGAGGCGGTCGCATGAGGGATACCTCCAACTTCGAGGTGATCTCACAGGACGCCCACGGTGCACCCGCGCGCTGCTCGTACTGCGCGCGCGAAGTACCGTGCGTCGTGGTGTTGCCGCTCACGGGCCGCCCCGAGCTGGAGGAGAAAATCGAGCCGCCCGCTGGTGAGGGGCTATGGATGGGCCTCTGTGCGTACTGCGTGCTCGCGATGGCGAAGGCGCTCGCGGCGAACAGCAACGCGGCCAACGAGGCACCATGAGATCCGAATCGGCAATGTGGAAAAAAGTGCGGCCGTTCTTGCTCGCGGCCAAGCTCGATCCGGTACGCGTCGAGAACCCGATCCATCCGGGCACACCGGATGTGAACCTCGCTAACGGGCATTGGATCGAGTTGAAGAGTGTCGAGGACTGGCCCGCGCGCGAGAGTACCTGCTTCCGGATTCAACATTTTACGCAGCAGCAACGCGTTTTTTTATACCGTCGCTGGAAGTACGCACCCGGATCGACATTCCTCTTGCTTGAGGTTCGAGCCACGCGGCAATGGCTCCTGTTCGATGGTGATGTTGCTGCCAAGGTCGTGGGCTTGGTGACGACCGCGGAGCATCGTGTGAAGGCGCGTGCGGTCCTCGATGAGCGCGAGCTCGCGGAACTGCCGAAGATCTTCACGGAGATTGGCAAGGGCATCAGTCGCGTAGTCGAGAGGACCGCCCCTCTGTGATCGATCGCGTCGTCATCTCAGCGCTTAAAGACAAGCACGACTCCTCGCCGCGGCGAACGGAGTTGTCCTGGTCGAAGTTCGCCGACGCGTTTCGTAAGCCTCGTCGCACCCCGTGCCTGGTCTTGAACTGCCAGCACCACTTGTGCGTACACAAGAACGGGGGTGCGTGGTCGCCCGCGATCTATCCGCCAGGGGCTCCGCGAAAGAAGCAGTTCGCCGAAGAACTCGGGCTGCTTCCTGTCGATATCGACCATAAGACGGAAGACGAGCTGGCGATCGCGCTGTCGAACGTCACGCCGTATCAACGCGTCATTCATTCTAGTCACTCGGATCGTCCGGTTGGCTGCAAGATCTGCACGTGTGGCAGCGAGCCTGGTGCGCTCCACGGTGAGCACTGTCCTTCACGCGTCGATCGCTGCGTCCGCGTGATCATCGCGCTATCGCGCCCCGTGACGGGCAGCGAGTGGCCAAGGTTCTGGCCGGCTGCCATGGCCTTCCTCAAGCAGCCTGCGGATCCGTCGACGTGTGACGCGAGTCGGCTCTACTACAAGCCGAGTCGGCCCAAGGACTCCGAGACGTACCTGTACGAAGTGCACGACGGCATCCCGCTCGATGTCGATTCGATCCTCCTGTTCGCACCGCCGGAGGCGCCTTCGCTCGCCGCGCATCTTCAGATCGATCCGGCCGGCGTCGTCGAGCCCGGCCAGCGCCACGCAATGCTCAAGTCGATGGCGGGTGCCCTGCGTTTTCGTGGTGCAGGCTTCGATGAGATCGAGTCCGCACTCCTGACGGCGAATAAAGCACGCTGTAACCCGCCCAAGTCGGACTCCGAGGTCCGTGCGATTGCGAAGTGGGCTGCTGAACAGCCGATGACGACCCTACCGCGCGACGGTGGCGGTGGTGGTGGCGGGGAAGCTGATGACGGTGAGCCTGACTTCCAGTGCGACAAGCAGCACCACCCCTACAACAATCAGTGGAACATCGAAGTCGCTTTTCGAAAACTGCGTGTAGTCCTGCGCCACGATGAGTTTTCTGGCGATGACATTGTCGAGAACCAGCTTGGCTACGGCCCGCGCTTCGATGACGCGGCGCTGATCAATCTTCGCCTCAAGATCGACGCCACGTTCCGCTTTCTACCTGGGCGTGAGCTATTCCGCGACGTCACGAGCAATGTCGCACGGCGCAACCGCTTCCATCCCGTGCGCGAGTACCTTGCCTCGCTCGCGTGGGACCAGGAGCCTCGGATCGAGCGCTGGCTCATCGACTACGCTGGTGCCCCTGACACGCCGTACGTGCGCGCGGTGTCGCGCATCGTCCTTGTCGCGGCGTGTCGCCGGATCCGGAAGCCAGGCGCCAAGTATGACGAGATGGTGATCCTGGAGTCACCTCAAGGTACCGACAAGTCCAGCGGTCTCCGCGCACTTGCAGCCAACGACGACTGGTTCACCGACGATCTTCCCCTCGGCTCCGACA
>Ga0334722_10001961_pt1 | contig 24188 bp, 24 predicted proteins | sample C3_bottom_MG_FD_207210 | JGI IMG/M metagenome (GOLD analysis project Ga0334722, IMG submission 207210) | Sediment microbial communities from Yellowstone Lake, YNP, Wyoming, USA - C3_bottom | ecosystem: Environmental > Aquatic > Freshwater > Lake > Sediment | place: USA: Wyoming | collected... | reverse complement strand
CTTCCTTGCGGCAATGGCAGTATTCCTGTTCACGATTGTTGTTGAGACGCTTCGGCAGAAAAAGTGGAAGGACGCGGTCAAGACCTATGTTCCGATGCTTGCTGTCGGTTTTGTGGTCTCGCTGCTCTTTTACGGCCCGATTCTCGTGCACTATCACGCGAAAACACTGAACCCGCTGTTCGACTACAACGGCCCGAACATCAGCACGCTCGGTGTCGGCTGGATGTTCACGACATTATACCATTACACTTTTGACACGTCGACATACGCGACCGTCATCCTCAGCATACTCACCATCCTCGGTCTTATCGTCTGCGCGCTGAATTGGAGCAAGAAGACCGCGCGCTATGCGCTTCTGTGGTATATCGCGGGCGCGCTTGCGCCATTGCACCACCTGATCACGCGCCCCCTGCTCGGTAAGGGCGTCCTGCCCGGCCACCTCTGGGGCATTTGGATTTCCCTGCTCGTTTTCGCAGTCTACGGCATCCGCACCGTGATGCAGTACGCAGAAAAGAAGTGGCCGAGCGCGAACGCGCAGGCCATTATTCTTGTCGGCGTGCTCATCCTGTCAGGATTCCTGTACTCAACGCAGTACGATAACTACAACGCGAATCCGTGGACGCAGTTCGGCGAGCGGATGGACCCGACCACGCAGGCGTGGCTGTCTGCCGGCGACTGGATGCGCGCGCACACCGGCATCAATGATGTCGTGCTGAGCGGCGACGAGACGTGCTTCGCGATGAACGGCATGTCCGGAAGGAAGTGCGTGTTCGTGCGCAGGACACACGCGAATTACTTCGTGGACGTCGAGCAGCGCTACGCAGACGGCATCGTGATGCTGTACGGCAATGATAGCGCGCTGACCAAGAAGCTTCTCGCTGACTACCAAGTCGACTATCTGCTGGTCGACTCCTACATGAAACAGTTCCCCATTCTGGTGGACGCGAAGTTCGCGGACTATCTGACGCAGAACAATGTGACATTTACGCGCGTGCGCAGCGTCAAGGACCCGGCAACGCCAACTGCATCCGTCTTTGACATGCTCAGCGTGAGCGCACAGAATCTGAACAAGGCGCTTGAGCCGCGCCTGAGCGAGGTCGCGCACTTCAATGCGGGCGACCAGCCGTACATCCGCCTGTTCAAAGTTAATCCGTAAGGTTTAAAAGAAGCCCGCAGTGTTCTCGACGTGAAGATGGCACAAAAACAGCTCACATTCTTGATTACCGGCGGCGCCGGCTTTCTCGGCCACAATCTCGCGCGCTCCTTATTGGCAAAAGGGCAGAAAGTGCGCACGGTAGACCTCGGCCCGTTTGACTATCCTGAAATCAAGGGCGTGCAGCACTTCCAGGGCGACATCCGCAACAAGGACGTTTTGCGCCGCGCCGCAGCTGGCGTTGACGTCATCGTCCACTGCGCGGCAGGATTGCCGCTGTGGAAGCCGCAGGAAATCAAGTCCGTGAACATTAACGGCACGAAAGCTGTGCTTGAGGTCGCGCACGAGCTCGGCATCGAGCGCGTCGTGCACATTTCTTCGACTGCCGTGTACGGCATTCCTGACCATCACCCGCTCGTTGAAGGCGACAAGCTGCAGGGCGTCGGCCCGTACGGCTACAGCAAGGTTGTCGCGGAGCAAATCTGTGAATCCTACCGTAAATTCATGTGCGTTCCGATGCTGCGCCCGAAGTCGTTCATCGGCGCGGGCCGTTTGGGCGTGTTTGACGTGCTGTTCGACTGGATCCGCCGCGGCAAGAACATCCCGATTGTCGGCTGGGGCAACAATCTCTACCAATTATTGCACGTCGAGGACCTGAACCAGGCAATCTGGCTCGTCTCGACCTTGCCGGCGAAGATTGCGAACGACACGTTCAATATCGGCGCGGAAAAGTTCGGCACGATGAAGAAAGACTACCAAGCGTTGCTGAATTACGCGGGCTTCCACAAGCGCGTCATCGGCACGTCGCCGTTCCTCGTCATCAATGCGCTCCGCGTGCTTGAATTCTTCAAGCTCTCGCCCTTGTACAAGTGGGTGTATGAGACCGCGGACAAGGATTCGTTTGTTTCCATCGAGAAGGCGAAGAAAGTGCTCGGCTTCAAGCCGCAGTACAGCAACGTGGACGCGCTCATTGACAGCTACAAGTGGTATTTGCTGCACTACAAGGAATATCAGGGCAAATCAGGCGTCACGCACCGCGTTCCGTGGAAGCAGGGCGCACTCGTGATTATTCGCGCGTTCTTTTAGTGAGGAGAAACCATTTCTTTCGCGTACTTGCTGCATGGCGAGTGCCACGTCTGCCAGATTGCTTTCTTGAACGGCGTGTACTTCACGCCGAACTCTGCTGACCAGTTATCGACGGGGAATTCGTCGCCGGCAACTAATGCCTTCATTTGTTCGGGCGTGAACACGGTTTTGCGCGTAACAAATGAGTAAACACGCAGCATGAACGCGAAAACAGGTAGCGGAAGCGGGATAAAAATGCGTTTCCAGCCGCGCGTTGTGCAGATTATCTTGAGCATATCGATGTACGGTATCTTTTCGTGGCCAATAATGTTCCAAATCCTGTTTTCGGGCTTGCGCTTGGTCAGCGCGACGATAACATTGCACATGTCGTTCACGTAAAGAGGCTGCCGGAGATACTTTCCTGAGCCAGGAATGGGAACAATCGGTATTTTTTCCATAAAACGCGTAATCCAGCCCAAATGTTTGGCGTCAAAGCAGCCGTACATGAGCGGCGGGCGCAGAATCGTGTGCGGAATCTTGCTTTTCACGACAAGTTCCTCGCCTGCGCGCTTAGTACGCGTGTATTCGTCTTTCGCGACTGAAATAACGACCGATGAGCTCAAATGAATCAGATTCTTGACCTTGTTTTTCTCGCACAGCGCAAGAATGTTCTTGACGCCTTGCACGTTGCTCTGCACGAACGGTCCGGAAGATGCAGCGGCGATCTGCGCGTGCAGCTGAACGACGCAGTCCGCGCTCTTGAACGCGCTTTCCCACGAGCCGTGCGTGCTGACATCGGCAGTGATGCACTGAACGGAAGGATTGAGCTGCTGCAATAAGCGGATATTTCTGTTTCTATCAAGAGCAGTAACGCGGTAGCCTTGCTTCACCAGCAGAGGAACAAGATTCTGGCCGACGAGCCCTGCAGCGCCGGTCACAATAATCTTCATCTCGCCAAACCTCTATTAGGCGATACGCGCTTCGCGCGCTGGTTTGGCGATGATGCTGAAAATCCGCGGATTTTCATCATGCAAGGTCCTCGAGAATGTACTGCGCGACTTTTTCGCCGCTTTCCAAGGCGACGTCCATGTTGCGGATCTTCGGGAACGTGACCTGGATGCCTGCGTTGTAGAATCCCTGCACCGGCGTGCGATACGCAGGAGCATACTTGCCATAATCCTTATCGTACACAGGCTCGGCGTACTTGTCGCGGAACACGAACGCCCACCTGACGTCCATCGTCGGGAAATACTTCTTCAGCGCGCCGAGATACAAGTCTTTTATTTCGTCATCAGGCTTGGGCAGGTCTTCGATCGAGCCGCCGTAGCGAATCACCCAGGAAACTTTGCTTTTGTACTTGTCCACGAGCACGGAGTGCTGATACAAAATGTGGATGCGCTCGCCGAGGAAGTTGACCCAGTAATTTTCCGCGTCCAGGAAGTCTTTGGTGCCGAAAAGAACGCCCACAACTGGCGTGTAGCGCAGTTTCTTGATGTTTTTGACGTATTCTTCAGGCAATCCTTTTGCAAAATGGATGAATTCGGGCACGGGAATCGTGTTGATAAGCGCGTCGAACACTTGAGTGTGCTCTTTTCCGCCGACCGTGTACGTGATGACCTTCTTTTGTAAATCAAGAGAGTTGATCGTAGCCTTGATGTGAATCTTACAGCCCTTGCGAACGACGTCTTGCTCGAGCCCATCAATCATTCCCTGAATGCCCTTCATCGGATACGTGAACAAGTCGTTGAATTCGCGCTCTTTCATGCGCCACGCGAACTGTTTCATCGAGATCTGGCTCAACGGGATGTTGAATTTGTTCCTGCCGTACAATTGGTAGTACATTTTCTGCGTCACAGACTTGCCGCAGGCCTTGTTGAGATACGTTTCCGCGTCCAAATCGTCCGGCAGCTTGCTCGGGTCCATGAAATAAGAAACATAAATGCCGAAAAGACCAAATCTGATCTTCTCGATGAAGGTGAGATAGCTGAATTTCAGGAACTTCCACGGCTTGTTGATGTTGAAGACCTTATCTTTGAGCGCGACAGCGAGATTGATGCGCTTCCATTCGTTGTTACCCATCAAGTCGTAGCGCTTCAGGTATTCCAGCGTCTTCTTGTTGGTGCGGACGATGTGATGGTTGAACCGCGGGATGAGCTCGCCTTCGACTTCAAAGCTGCTCGCCAAGCCGCCCATGAACGGCGCTTTCTCGAGAATCGTGACCTCTGCTTTGCCCGAGTCCAGCAGTTTGTCTGCCGCGGTTAATCCTGCAAGACCGCCCCCTAAAATGATGACGCGCATACGATTTTAGACAGGGAAACGATTTATAAAGGTATCGTCAAGAGCAAAGGTTAATAAATCGCCCAGAAGTCGCATTCTTTATGGGAATTGTTGATTACGTCAAAGTTCTGCGGCCGCAGCAGTGGTACAAGAACCTGCTTGTGTTCCTGCCGTTGATCTTTGTCGGCAAGGCGATGGACTGGCCGCTGGTTTGGATCACGTTCCTCGGCTTTGTCAGCCTGTGCTTGTGTTCCTCGTTCAACTACATCATCAATGACATCGTTGACCAGAAGAAGGACCGCGTGCACCCGGAAAAGCGCACGCGCCCGATTGCTTCGGGAAAAATTCCCGTTTCTGCCGCGCTCGCGCTTGCATTTGTTCTGCTCGCGCTCGGCTTGCGCCTCGCGTATGTCTTGGACAAGGAATTCATCTACGCGGTCGCGTTCCTGGTTGTGTTGACGCAGGTGTATTCGTTCTTCCTGAAGAAAATCGCGTTCGCGGACATCATCACGGTCGCCATCAACTTCGTCGTGCGCGCAGGAGCCGGAGCGTTCCTGCTGAACGCGGTCATCTCGCCCTGGCTCGTGCTGTGCACGTTCTTCTTCGCATTGTTCCTGCTGGCCGCAAAGCGCTATGCAGACCTGCTCTTCCTGGGCAAGAACGCGGCAAGCCACAAGGAAACGTTCAAGGTCTATACCAAAGAAGTCGCGAACGCATTGATGATCATCGCCACCGCATTGCTTATCGCGATGTACAGCGCGTATTCATTGCTCGGCGAGCACCACTGGCTCGCGTTTTCGCTTCCGTTCGCATTGTTCGTCATCTTCCGCTACTTTTCGTTGACGTACGCGGGCTCGCCCATCGCGCGCCACCCGGACAAGGCGTTCAGGGACTGGCAAATGGTCGTCGGCATGCTCCTGTGGGCGCTCTCGGTATTCGCGGCTATTTACTTGCACCGCTAACGCAAGCAACGCCGAATGCGTTCGGCGAGATTCCGAGAATCTGCTGATTCCCGAAACCTTTATAAACACCCTTCGGTGATTTCAGTCTGGACGGTCAAAGGGGCTGGGTTCCACCCGATCTCATTCGAACTCGGCAGTTAAACCAGCCTCCGTATCCGACGGTACTGCGTTACGCGGGAAATCGGGTAAGCTGTCCACCTTTATTTTTCTCCTGCTTGTGTCAAAACCTATAAGTAGCTGTTGCGCGACTGCAGAAGCATGCATGGCTACTATGGATGCGGCGGAGAATCGTCGCGTGAGCTCTTTATGCGCGTGAATCATCTTGAAGAGTTGGTCGAGAAGGCGGCAAAGCCGCGAAAGAGAGCGCCTCAAAGCGCTCCGCCTGCGCCCTATGTAGCGCCTGCGGAAGAAATCGCGCCGGCAACAACACCGCCGCCCAGCTACGGCATGCGTGTCTTGGAGAAAGAAGTGCCTGTTTCTAACCCTGAACAGAAATAATGCAGGATAGCTGCTTCTTACTGCTGCGGATCGAGAGAATCAAGCACGCCGATCAATGCTACAAGCGAGTCTTCGCACGACTTTGCGTCAGGATGGGACGCGCGCAGTTGCCGCAAGACGTGGTCAATCGCAGTATCGACCTGAGACCAGCTTGCCGGGCTCAGCGGCCGTATGCTTGCCTCAGCAGTGTCCCATGCCGATTCAAGGTCGGCGACGCGGGTTTTCGCATCTGCTAGTTTGCCTGCGCGCACAAGACTCAGCGTATCTTCGCTGATTGTTTTGAATGGGGACAAGTCGCCCAATGGCGTGGTGGATGATTCTGAAACGGCGCGCACTTGTTCCAGCTGTGCGCTGCGGAAATAATATCCCGCTCCTGCAAGTATCGCGAAAACTAGGATAACAATCACGACCTGCCACATCGCAGAAGATGATTTCTGTGCGTGTTCGGTCACGGTTTTCTTGGTGATCTGGTCTTTTTTGGTGACGGAAAGGTAGATGACCGTGAGAGCGATAGCGGTGACAAAGAGCAGGGTTGTGACCGTGGGGCCGAGACCGAGTCCGCCATCCGCGGGCGATTGCGAGAGATAGTCTCCGATGGACGCGCCCAGCGGGCGGGTCATGATGTAAGCGATCCAGAACGCGAGCACGGCATCGAGCTTAAAGCGCACAGCGATGATGACGCCGATGATGACCGCGCAGACGATCAGCCCGGTTACCAGGTAGCCGAGGCCGAGGCTTTCTGCCATCAGGTCTCCGGCAGCGGTTCCGAGCGCGAACGTGAACAGGATTGCGAGCCAATAGAATGATTCTCGCTGCCACGTGTAGATTGAGTGGATTGAGAGCGTCTTTTCCCGGGCGTACCATGCGGCAAAGGTCGCGGCCAAGAGGATGGTGAAGATGATGGTGCTCAGTTCCAAAGGAACGCCTAAGCGGTCGGTGAGGTTATCGGTGACCAGCGTCCCGAAGATGCTGATCAAAAAGACAGTGAGCCAATAAATGCCCGGAACGTATTTTTTTGATTTGAATTGGAAGAATAATGCGACGACCAGCAGCACGCCCATGACGACGGATGTGGCGGCGAGCCCGAGATTGAGGCTCATATTAAGATAGTCTGCAGCCGTTTCGCCGACGGTCGTGCACAAGACTTTGATGATCCAGAAGAATATGGTAATCTCAGGGACTTTGCTGAGCAGCTGCTTACCTTTGTCCTGCATGCATCATAGCCCCTGATGTCCCATTATAAACTTTATGCACGACCTGTCGTATGGTCAGAATTCCACGATCGCGTCGCCGGTGGCTTCGTTTAATTCTTTGATTTGTTTGAACTTTGCCTTGACGTCTTTCCAGCTGAGCGTCTTCTTCGCTTCGACAATGTTTGAGAGTAACTGCTGGACTTCTAAATAGTGTTCGTACAGCCATTCGCCTTTCTTTTGCTCCTCGACTGCTTTCTGTTCGAGCTCGTGCAAACGCTTCTGTTGCATCACAATTATGGTCTCGATTTTCTGCAGTTCTTTCTTCACGGGAGTCAGTTTCTGCTCTTTGATGGCTTCTGCAGGCATTGCGAAGATGCGGTCGAGCGCGGCTCCGAACTTGTCGATGTTTTCGCGCTTCTTGTTCGCATAACAATCGAAGAGCACGGGAACCGCGTCGATGACGATGCTTTCATCGGATATGATTTGCGGCCGCAAAGGCTGCGCGAGGAGCAGTTTGAGGATGGACAGCAGCTCGCTCGCCTGCTCGGGCGCCGTTTTGTCGGTCGCGGGAACGCCTGCGCGGACGCACAGCTCTTCGGCAAGCACTTTTCCCAGGCCAAACTGCACGGCGAGCGTCTTCGACACGTTCTCGGTCGATTGCGCGAACCGCAGCGCGAAATCGTGCTCGCTCATGTGGAACGTGTCAGGGGTTTCAGGCAATTGGTACGGCTTGCCGCGAGTAACTCTGCTGTTCAGCGCGAGAGCGGTAATCACCACATTTTCGCCGTCGGTAAGCACGACATTGCCGCGTCCGAAAATCTCCAAGTAGAGCACGAAGTGCTTCTCTGAGCGGTTGACGTGTAAAGCGAGAATGCGTTCAGAGCACACTTGCTCGAGTTTGATGACTTTGCTGTTGCCGATGAGCTTGCGCAATTGCGCGGCAAAGGGGTGAATCTGGTCAGGCGTCGGCGGCCTTTCAATCGGCGTCCAGACCTTGCCCGGAGCCGCCTGCACTAATACTTTGTTGCCGAACGTCAGCAGGACGCCGCGGTCTTCAAGGACGTAGATCTTGTCGAGCCGCTCATTGACTAAGGTTTGCAGTTCGCGGATAAGAAAGTGCAGGTCAAACGAGGTGATTTCGGTTTTTGTCATTTAGTGCATTGCGCGGCCCATGCCGATGAGCGCGACGCCGATGATGATACACCCGATACCGACCCACTTGTATTTATTCATTTTCTCTCCTAAGTACTTGACCGAGAGCCCGCACGCCCAGATATAGGACAGCGCAGTGATAGGATACAGGACCGAAAGCTCGCCGTACTTGAGCCCGATCACGAAAAATACGGCGGAAATGCCGAAGAACGCGCAGCCGAGCAGCGCGTTGTAGTTCTTGATGAGCTTGCGCGGGTTCAGCGAGAACGTCGCCGCCCCTTTCTTCATGAAGATAGGCCCGAGAGCGGAAATGAGCGTGGCAAACGCGACGATGCCTATGGCAAACGTTGAGGTAGTCACGGCGTCACCACTTGCGTATGCTTGTGCGCGCCCACGCTGAGCGCGATGACGCCGAAGATGACGACGACCATGCCTGAAATCTTCAAATAATTGAGCGATTCGCCGAGAAAATGATACGCGAGCAGGCTGACCCAGACGTAATTCGTCGCGTACATCGGGAAGAGAACCGAAACTTCGCCGGTTTTGAACGAGTGGATGAGGATAAACGCCGCGATGATATGGAAGCAGAACCCGATCAGCAGCGGCCAGTTGGTGAAAATCACGGGAAGCGACTTTGCGCCGATCTTCCAGAACAATTGGCCGAGAGAGGTGACAATCGTGCAGAAAATGACCAGACAGACGTCGCCGAGCTTGGTCATTTACTCCTTGTCCTCGTAGAGAATCTGGACCATTGCGGCGTACGCGGGGCGCGTGATGAACACGCCGATGCTGACGCCGATGATGTTCGTGAGCGCGAATCCCTTGAGCAGGCCTGCGCCGGCGAACAGCAACGGCAGCATCGCCACGACTTCGGTCATGTAGCCGCTGAAGATGATGAAGAACGCGCTCTTGAGGCGGTCTTTCCAGTTCAGCGTGGTCTCCTTGTTGCCGCTGAGCGTTTCGCCCGTGATGACGATCTGGTCGTTCACGCCGGTGCCGACCGAGACAATGAGTCCTGCGATGGCGGCGAGGTCGAGGTTCCAGCCGAACAGCGCATACAGGCCGAGCACGAGCGTGACTTCAAGCAGGCTGGTGATGAGTATCGGGACAGCGAGCTTGATTCTGCGGTAGACGGTGAGCAGGATAGCGAGGATGACTGCCGCGGCGACGATTGCCGCAGTCCAGGCGTTCCTGATAAATTCCGCGCCAAGCGTGGGTGAAATAGTGTCGATGCGGACGATGTCGAGCTTGACCGGCAATGAGCCAGTGACGAGCACGGTCTGCAGGCGCTTCATGTCTTCGAGCGAGGCGCGCATGGCTTCTTCGCGCGAGACGCCTGCACCGGAACCGGTAATCGCGATGTCGGTCACTGGCCTGCCGCGGAGGTCGTCCGCGATGTTCAATGACTCGACTTCTTGGTCGTCGAGGTAGAGCGTGAGGGGCAGGCTGAGGTAGCCGCCGCCGTTCTTGGTGATGATGCTTAATCCTTTGGTGACCGCGGCCTGGTGCTGGGCTGCTTCGGGCGTGGTGGCGATACTGAACTGGTAGCCGCACGCCCATCCGCCGGATGTGGTGCCGCAGCCTCTGCGCGGGTCGATGCCAGAGCATTCGGCGGTGCGGCAGACGTACGTGATGTCCTGTCCGCCGCGGAAGACCGTGTCGTTGCCGATCTTGGCTTCGAACTTGCCCTGGCGCGCGAGGAGGTCTTTGACTTCCTCTTCGGTCGCGCCGGCGATTTCAACGAGGATGAAGCGGTTGGGCTCGCCCAGGAAGGACGGCTTGTCCTGCACGGTCGTGACGACGATGTCGCTGAGACCGTAGACATTGAGCCGCTGCTTGAGCGAGTCGACCATGATGTTGAGCGTGTCTGCCGTGACCTGTTCGGCGGGCTTCAGGAGCACGCGGGTGCCGCCCTGCAGGTCAAGTCCTTTGCGCAGGTTCGTGGTCGGAGCGTCGTCCACCTTCAATCCGAGGTCTTCGGCGCCGAGCGGCTTGCGCGCGGTCTGCGCGACAGAAACCATTTGCTCAGAGGTCTTGTTCACGCGCGTGACCGTGCCGTTGACGGTCTGGTTGACTTCTTGGGTCACGTTGACCAGTTCGTTCTTGGTCGTGTTGAGGTCGATGATTTGGTATGCCTGCTTGACCGTGAGCTTGTACTGGCCCCGAGTCGTCTTCATCTGGATGGTTTGGTTGACGCGCAGGTCTTTGACGAAGGCGTAGTAGTCCATCGCGTTTGTGATGGGCTTGTTGTTCATGCTGACGATGACTTCCTTGCTGAGCGGCGTCGCGGTCGGCTTGGGGTTGGCGATGCCCGCGAGCGCGGCAGAGCTGTTCTTGACGACGCTCTTGATGACTGCGCCCTGGTTCCACGGCGTGGGCCTGATGGCGAACAGCATGAAGAGGACACACACAAGCAGGATGATGACGCGCCAGTTGGTGAACATCTTGCGGGCTTTACCCATTGTGCTCACCGTGCTTTGCCGCCTTGCGCTCAAGGTACCAGCGCAGGATGCCTGCGTTCTGGAGCCACGTGTAGATGATGTCGAACACCATTCCGATGGCGATGATGAGCATGATCTGCTTGATGACGTCGGACTGCACGACGATGTAGCCGACGGTGGTCGCGGCGAAGGACGTGACCGACATCAGGATTCCGGTCTGCATCGTTCCGGTCATGCGCTCGAAGACTGTTCCGTGCTTGCCGCGCAGCACTTTCGTGGTCAACAGGATGTCCGTGTCCACGGAGTAGCCGATAAGCATGAGCAGCGCCGCAACGCCTGCGGTGGAAAGCTTGATGCCGAGCAGGTCGATGACGGCGAGCACGCTGATGATGTCCGAGATTGCGCACAGGATGATGTAGAAGCTGGGCATGGGCACGCGGAACGTGATGAAGACCACGATGCTCATGAAAAGGAATGCGATGGCGATGGCGATGAGGGTTTGGCGGTAGAAGCTTTCGCCGAGCGAGGAACCCATGACTTCGCTCGAGAACGAGCCGGGCGCCATGGAGAAGCCCTGCGCCCTGAGCGCGGCGATGAGCTCGTCTTCGGTGACGTCCGAGGCTTCGATGATGATGCCTTTCATCTGGCCCGCTTCGGTGAAGCTGCGGACGCCGATGTCGGCGTGCGGATAACGCAGGAGCATCGCTGCTTGGAGCGCGTCCACGTTTGCCTGCGCGGTCGGGATGGTCATCGTAAGGCCGCCCTTGAGCGAAACGCCCTTGGAGACGAACTCTCCCGTGACCGCCTTGTGATGGAACAGCACGCCGATGCACGCGAAAAGGAGCACGAAGCTAAGGATAAGAAGCAGTTTGTACTGCTTGTCGTAGATGTTCAGTAAAAAGGACTTTATTCCCACACGGTCACCTTACGACGTGAAGAACGCGGTGCTTTTTTAAATCTTGCGCAACGCGCACGTGCGCAAGGCTTGCCGAACCGCATCTCGGCACCTGCAGGTTGCCGATGAACTTGAGGACGCCGTGCATCCTCAAGTGTTCGGCATTGTCTTGCGACTCTGAGCGAGCGCGGCCTTGATGAAGCCGTAAAACAGCGGGTTTGGCTTCTCGAGCCGTGACGTGAGCTCGTTGTGCGCTTGGGTTGCCATAAAGAATGGGTGTCCGGGCAGTTCGATGAACTCGACGAGGCGGCCGTTCTCGGACATTCCCGAGAGTCGCATGCCGTTCACGCGGAGCCGGTCGTGATAGTCAGGGTTGACTTCGAAGCGGTGGCGGTGGCGTTCCCAGGCTTCAGGGGAGCTATATAATTGTGCGACCTGGCTGTTCTTCTCCAGCAGCGCTTTGTACGCTCCCAAACGCATGGTTCCGCCCATATTCGTGACGGTTTTCTGTTCGGGCATGATGTCGATGACCGGGTGGGGCGTTTCAGGCTCGTTTTCCGTGGTGTTTGCGCCGTGCAGCTTGCAGACATTGCGCGCGAACTCGATGACTGCGAGCTGCAGGCCGTAGCAGATGCCTAAGTACGGGATACCGCGCTCGCGCGCTTCCTTGATGACGCTCATTTTTCCTTCGACGCCGCGCGAGCCAAAGCCGCCGGGCACGAGCATGCCGTGCACGCCTTCCAGCGCAGCGGCAGGAGAGACTTTGCCTTCTTCAACGTCCGTGGTTTCGATCCAGCGGACATTGACTTTGGTATCGTGATGCGCGCCGGCGTGCGTGAATGCCTCGATGATGCTCGCGTACGAGTCTTTGAGCGCGGTGTATTTGCCGCAGATGGCGATCGTGACTTCGTGCTTCGGGTTTTGGATGCGCTGGACGAGCGCTTCCCATTCCTGGATGTCAGGCATGTGGCTGAGCTTGAGCTTGTCGTTGAGGATGTTGAGCATGCCGTCCTTGAGGAACATCAAGGGGATTTCGTAGATGCTGTCGACGTCCCTGCCGCTGATGATGTGCGAGGGTTCGATGTCGCAGAACAATGCGAGCTTTTCTTTGGCGCTGGGGGGCAATGCGTCCTTGCTGCGGCAGATGATGATGTCGGGCGTGATTCCTTTCTCACGGAGCAAAGCAACGTCGCGCTGGGCGGTCTTGGTCTTGGGCTCGCCGACGGAGTGCAGGAACGGAACGTACGTCAAGTGCACGTACGCGATATTGTCCTGGCCGACGTCTTTCTTGAGCTGGCGCGCTGCTTCGACAAACCAGCTGTTCTCGATGTCGCCGAGCGTGCCGCCGATTTCCATCAACACTAAATCAGGCTGCTCCTGCTTGACGAGCGTGAAGATCCAGTCCTTGATTTCGTTGATGACGTGCGGGAAGATCTGGATGGTCTTGCCGAGATACTGGCCTTTGCGCTCTTTGGCGATGACGCGGTTGAAGATTTTGCCCGAGGTGAGGTTCCAGTCGGAGCGGCACTGCACGCCGAGGAAGCGCTCGTAGTGGCCGAAGTCCATGTCGACTTCGCCGCCGTCATTGAGCACGAACACTTCGCCGTGCTCGACAGGGTTCATCGTTCCCGGATCGACGTTCAGGTAGCCGTCGCACTTGATGGGCAGAATCTTGGTGCCGTTCTTCAATAATCGTCCGAGAGAAGCCGTCGCGGTGCCTTTGCCCAAACCTGAGAGCACTCCGCCCGTAACCACGACGAATTTTGTTTGGTGCACGGCTAAGAAGTTGCGTGGGTGTTTAAATGTTTTTAGAGACTGGAAACTACGCTTAGAAAAATGCGTTCCAGAGACCCTGATACACCTTCAGGCCGTCGAAGCCGGGGATGGGCAGCATGTTGAAGATGAACAGGAAGCCGTTGATGCGCTGCGTCATGTGCCAGAAGAACAGCCAGCGCCGCGTACGCGACACCCGCTGCGTCGTGACGTACTTCGCGACAAGATAGAGCACGCCGTTCAACGCCGGCCCCGCGAACGCGACGAGCGCGGACTGCAGCGGCAGCAGCGACGCGGGAATTTCGACATAGCCTGGCACGAAAAAGATGATGGGCGAGTGGACGAGCTTGAGCACGATGCCTAACACAAGGAACGTGTATGCCGCGTGGAAGGTCGCCTGCGCGCCGAACGCAAGCGCGGTGAATTTGTGCGCGAGCTCGTGGAAGATCAACGCAGGAGCGGTCACCAAGCACGCGAGCCAGAGCTGTTTCCAGTCAAAGCCGTACGACTGCCGAGGCAGTCGCAGGAAGTCCATGAAGATATAGCCGACCGCGGCGGTCATGATGAGAATGTCGATGAGCTCGCGAAGCGTGATAATCATGGTTGCAGAGGGAGAATGTCAATTTATAATTGTTTCTGAAGAAAAAAATTGCGCTGCCTCGGATCGAGGCAGCGGATGAATGATTATCTCTTTGAACGCTTCTTCTTTGATGAGCGCTTCTTGCTCTTGCGTTTCTTGGCTGCCATAAGCACACCTCTTTTTTTCTGTTTGGATGATGTATGCGTCGCAAGTATATAAGCGTAGTGCGGCTACGCGAGCAGGCGCGTTTTCAGCGTCTGGTCGATGGCGAACACGGCCGCGGTGAAGTTCTCGCGCGTGATGCTCGGGAACCCGGCGAGCCGCGCTCCGGCGGCGTATGCGTGCCCTCCGCCGCCCAGGAGCCGCGCGATTTCCGCGAGATTCAATGCGCAGTCGTCGCGGCGCCGGAAGCTGACGCGGCCGTTGCGGTACAACACGACAGAAACGTCCACGCCGGTGTGCTTGTCCAGGATGTGCTGGCCGGCGTCGGCTGTGGACAGCAGCGTCGGCGCAAGCGTGAAGCCGAAGCGCGTGTTCATGACGTTCTTGACGACCAGGTGTTTGATGATGTCCTGCAATGCCGCTGCTTTCTTGACGAGATACTCCTTGCGCACCTGCTCGAACTGGTCGCTCCAGAGCACGCCGCGCGCGAGCGAGGCGATCAATTCCTTCAGGTCAAAGCCCGACGCGATGAGGTCTGCGAGCTGTTCGGAGCGTTTGTCGTTGCGTTCCCAGAACGTGAGGTCGTGCGCGATGCGCGCGAGGTCGTGCGCGACCGTGTCGTTCGGCAGGAAGCGCTGCTGCGCGAGCTCGGCAGCGCATTTTTTCTGCGCGGGAAGCGTTCCGCCCTGCAAAGGCCCGGACAAATCCAGGGTATGCGCGGTGCGCTTCAGGATGTCTTGTGTCGCGGCATCGTACGCGTGGTGGCTGTTCCAGTACGCGATGCGGTTGCGCACCGTGATGGCGGCAAGCCGCTGCGAAAACGCGGAAAGGCTGTCGGGAAGAAAGTCGACGATGAAAATGAGGTCGCCGGACAACGCGGACATCGCCGTGAACTGCTCCTGCGCGTTCTCGAAGTCGATGAGCCCGCCGAGCTTGACGTCTTTTTCCTGCAGGCGCGCGGAGCGGAACAGGATGGCCGCAGCGGCGATTCCGTCCAGCTGCGGAGAACAGTAGACGACGTGCATACGCGAATTGAGGCGACCGTCGTATATAAATTTACGGCATAATATGGTAGAAATGGTAGAGCACGCGGTCGACGGCCTTGATGAGGTCGAGTTCCTGTCCCTGCAGGATGAGGCAGTTGCCCATCAGGCGGGCTCTGGTTTCGTTCGCGGTGCGCAAGTAAATGACAGCCTTGTCGTCCGCGCAGGTCACGATGGGGTGGCCGTCGCACGCGCCGGAGATGTTCTTGCTGCATGCGGACTGGATTTTCGCGCCCATGCCGCGCACGAGGTTGAGCCCGAGCTCGCCCACGGCGACGCCCAAGTACTTGAAGTTGGTTCCGTTGTCGTCGGGGTCGAACGTGATGTAGAACGGCTGCTGCTGGAACGTCGTGTTGAGCCCGGTGCCGCCGACAGAGACGTTTTCCACTTCGAGCGGGTTGAAGCGCATGCCGATATCGTAGGTTTGCTTGTTGTTCTGCCACGTGGTGTGCCACATGCCTTCTTTCTTCTGGAATTCGTAGTTATTGTAAATGAGCTGCGACGGGTGCGAGGGGACATAGAAGTGCCTGCCGACGAAGACCAGCGCGACCATGCCGCCGATGACTGCGAGGATGATGAGGAATGCCTGCCAGCTGGGCAGCGCGTGCGATTCTTCCTGGTGCGATTCCATCAGTGCATCACGCCCAATTCCTGGTATAACAATCTGTCGCCGAGCATGTACGCGGAGTCGCGCGTCGCCGCGGTCGCGGTGATGCAGCCGTTCGCGTGCGCGACCTTGGTTTCGTTGCCGGACTTGATGATGACGACGGGAATGCTTGCGGTCGCGTTCGCGCACGTGATTTCGGGCAGCGGGTAGCCGGTGGCGTTCAGAAGCCCGCGCTGGACAAAGACATTGGTGACTTTGTCCATCGCCTGTTCCATATAATAGAGTGCGTCCGCGCTCTCGGGGGCGTACAGGTCGTTCGGGTCGTACGAGAACCACACCACGCGCGCGCCGTCAAGCGCGGTTTTCGCGCCTTCATCGAACGGGATGTCTTCGAGGTTGTTCGGCGGGTGGTAGAAGAACAGATTGGTGTTCTTGATGGTCGTGCGGTAGCCGTCGCTCGTGAGCGTGAATTTGTAGCCGCCGTACTGGATGGGCGGATTGGCAGGATTGGTTCCTTCAATCGCCAGTCCGATGACGCTCGCAATCATGATGACTGCGATGCCGATGGACATCCAGGTCTGCTTGTTCCACTGCATACGCGCTCTGCACGAAGGGGTGCATAAAAGGTTTGTGGATTTATAGACGCCTGGTCCAGATGGGCGTTGCATAATGGATTTAAAAGCGAACGCCGGCCGTGGCAGCATGAAAAAAGTGGTCGTCATCGGAGGCGGCACGGGAAGCTACACCGTGCTGCGAGGACTGAAGCACTACGATTTGGACATTACTTCTGTCGTGAGCATGTTTGACTCCGGCGGGAGCACGGGCCGGCTGCGCGACGAGTTCGGCATGCTGCCTCCGGGCGATGTGCGGCGCGCGCTGATCGCGCTGGCGGACGACAACGCGGCAGGGGTCCTGCGCCAATTATTCGAGTACCGTTATGACCGCGGCAATGGTTTGGACGGGCACAATCTCGGCAATTTGATGCTGACCGCGCTCACGGACATCTACAAAAGTGATGCAAAGGCGATTGAGCAGGCAGGAAATATTCTGAACATCAAGGGACGCGTGCTGCCGGTCTCGCTGACCAACACGCAGCTCTGCGCGCGGCTCGACAATGGTCAGGAGATCGTTGGCGAGACCAACATCGACCTGCCGAAGCACGACCCGAAGAATAAAATCTGGCAATTATATTTGCAGAAGCCCGCCGAGCTTTACGAGCCGACGCGCAAGGCGATTGCGGAAGCAGACCTCATCGTCATCGGGCCGGGCGACATTTACAGCTCGGTGCTTCCGAATATGCTCGTGAGCGGAATGCCTGAAGCATTGCGCACCAGCAAGGCAAGGCTCGCGTATGTCTGCAATCTGATGACGAAGAACGGCGAAACCGACGGTTTTGCCGCGTCGCATCACGCGCGCGAGATACTCAAATACGCGCCGGGCATCGAGCTGGACTACATCGTGTGCAACAGCCGTGCCAGCGACAAGCGCCTGCTGGAAAAATATGCCGCAGAGCAGTCGTTTCCCGTAAGGATTGACGAGCGCGTGCATGAGCGCGCGAAGAAAGTGATTCTCGAAGACCTCATCACCGAGCCAGAACTCATCCGCCACGATTCGGGCAAGCTCGCGACGGTGCTCGTGGACATCGCGACGCCGCTGGTCATCTTTGATTTGGACGACACGCTCTTCAGCACGACCGAGCAGCTGCAGGGAACGTACACCAACCTGCTGAACATCACGCCCGCGCGGGAAGCAAAGCGCGTGCTGGACGCGCCCGGCTACCGCAAGGTGCTCGTGACGCGCGGCGACCCGCGCATCCAGCGCAAGAAAATCGACATTCTCGGCATCAAGGACGCGTTTGACGACATCGAGGTCTGCGCGACGAGCGAGGACAAGAAGAAATGCTTCGAGCGCGTCATCACAAAGTACAATAAGCTGCCGGGCGACGTCATCGTGGTGGGCGACCGTATCGATTCTGAGATCAAGTACGGCAATGAGCTGGGCTGCAGGACGATTCTTATCGCGAAAGGCGGGAAATACGCGTCGCTCGCGCCGAAAGACAAGCGCGAGCAGCCGACGCACACGATCGAAAGCCTGGACAAGCTATTAAAGGTGATTTGACGGAGAAAAGCGCATATCGTGAGTCAAAAACACTAACATTTATAAAGGCGCTGAGTCACTTCTACAGTAGTGTTCTCAAAAACATAGTTTAGAGAATATAGGTTAACTTTATGGCATTTACAGAACTGAAGCTGGCGTCGCCCATTCTGAGGGCAGTCCAGGAACAGGGCTATGAAAATCCCACGCTGGTCCAAGAGAAGGCCATCCCGCTGATCATGCAGGGCAGCGACGTCATCGCGCACTCGCAGACCGGCTCGGGCAAGACCGCCGCATTCGGGCTTCCGATGCTCGGCAAGCTGACGCGCGGCGGCGGCATCCAGGCATTGATTCTCACGCCGACGCGCGAGCTGTGCGTGCAGGTGTGCGACGCGCTGCGCGGCTTCGCGAAATATCTTCCTATCCGTATCCTCCCTATTTTTGGCGGCGTCGGCATCGGCCAGCAGCTGCGCGACATGCGCACGGCTGAAGTCGTTGTCGCGACGCCCGGCCGCTTGCTTGACGTGATGAACCGCGGCCTCGCGCTCAACCGCGTCAAGTATCTCGTCTTGGACGAGGCAGACCGCATGCTCGACATGGGATTTATCCGCGACGTGGAGAAAATCCTGAAGCAGACGCCTCCTGACCGCCAGACGATGCTTTTCAGCGCGACGCTCTCGCCTGCACTGCGCTCGCTCGTGCACAAGCACATGAAATCGCCGATTTCCGTGCAGGCAAAGACGCACGTGGACACGAGTTTGCTCTCGGAAAAGGCGTATTTTGTCAATCCTCAGGACAAGTTCGGATTGCTTGTCCACTGCCTGAAGCACGAAACGCCGGGCATCGCGATCGTGTTCTGCGCGACGCGTCGCAGCTGCGACAAGGTCGCGAAGAGCCTGCGCGCCCAGCGCATCGACGCCATCGCGATCCACGGCGGCCTGACGCAGAGCAACCGCATCCGCACGATCGAGCAGCTCCACCGCAGCGGCAAGGGCATCCTGGTCGCGACGGACGTCGCCTCGCGCGGACTGCACATCGACAATATCTCGCACGTTTACAACTATGACTTGCCTATGACCGCGGACGATTATGTCCACCGCATCGGCCGAACGGCGCGCGCAGGAGCGAAGGGCGACGCGGTCACGTTCGTCACGCAGCACGACCAGCGCGACTTCCAGGGCATCCAGCGCCACGTCAACCGCCAGATTAAGCCGGTCGAGCTGCCGAAGTTCGAGAAAGTGGCGATGATTGCCGGCGCGCCGTCGCACGAGCGCGGATTCCAGCCGCAGGGCAGGTTCAAGCGAAACACCGGCAGCGCAGGTAAGCCGTTCTGGAAAAAGAGACGAAGATAATAAAAAAAGAAGAAGAAAATTACTTCATTTTGTCGCGGATTTTCTTCAGCTGCTTGTACTCTTCCTTGGTCGCGTTGCCTGCCTTGCACTTCTCTTCCAAAGCGGCAAGCTCTTCGCGGTATCCCTTAATCAAACGCTCGACGTCCTTTTTTCCTTGTGACATGGGTGTTCCTCCCGCTTACTTCATCCGGTCGCGGAGCTTCTTCAGCTGCTTATACTCTTCCTTGGTCGCGTTGCCTGCCTTGCATTTTTCTTCGAGAACGGCAAGCTCGTCGCGGTAGCCGCGGTGCAGTTTGTCCATCGTTCTTCGGTCGGTTGGCATAGCGTAGTGACGGATATAGGACGAAGAACGACAGTGCGTGTTTTTTAAGCTTTCGGTGGGCAAGGGTGCGTCGCGTACAGCGCGAGGAATTCCTGCTCGCGCGCGTCAAGGATGAGCGCGAGCGTGAGCGCGTAGTGGTCGCGCCAGCCTCCTGCGTGCTGGCGGGCCCAGTCGAGCGCGACGCGGTCGTGGTCGGGTTCGCCGCGATACCACGCTTCCTTGCGTATTTCTTCGTATTGCATGCCGATTTCCGCCCGCGCGTCGATCGATTTGCGGCGGAGAAGGAACTGTTTCGCCGCGAACGCCGGCTCGATGGGTTTTTTCATGCGGCGCTCCCACGCGGCGCGCTCGCGTTCGATCGCGGGCAGGTTTTGTTGCAGGAATCGGAACAATTTCTGTTCTAATGCAGCGTATTTTCCCGCATAGACGTCGTGCGCGAGCGCGGCGAGCTCGGGATTCGCGTAATTGCCGGGAAAAGCGCGCTCAGAACCCATGCGGTTTCTCCTGCGCGGCTGCGAAGCGCGGCCGAAGCTTGTCCATCACGCGGTACGGGTCGCTGGCAACGACCGATTCGCCGTAGAGCTCCATGCCGCCGATGTCGGTGACCGGGTTGAAGATGCTGCCGCGGTCGACCATGCGCGCGACATACGGCAAAGAAGGGCAGCGCTCGTTCAGCGGCGGGATTGCGAGTGCGATGTTGAAGCTGTGCACGCCCATATCGTCGATAAAGCCGCGCGCGGTCATCGCGAGCGCTTCCTTGAGGTGCTTGCGCCCGGCGTGGTCTTCCAGTGTTTTTGCCGGCGCGATGATGAGCGTTTCTTTCTCCTTGACCGGGGTAAGATTGACAATGACCTGTGCGTCGCCGTGCTGGAGCGCGAGCCCGACCGAGGCGTGCGTTTCGTACAGGTCCGCGAAATAGTCCCTGTCGCGCTGGCGCGCGTATGCCTGCGCGGCGGTGTACAGCCTGTTTATTTTCTCGTACGGCATATCCGAAGCGAGCAGCACCTGCGCGTGGCCGTGCTGCTGCGACGCTGCCGCCTTGGACAGACAGTTCCACATGAAATACGGGTGGACTGCCCAGGGGTCGACGTGATTTGCCTGCGTAAACCAGCGGAAGCCGGTGTTGACGTAATCGGAGAGTTCTGCAGTGGTAAAATCGAGCGGGTGGTGCTTGTTGAAGAAGACGATGCTGCTCCATTTATCGTACTTCGCAATATTGGATGCGGTTATCGAGTGTTTGCCGTAGATCCTGCCGAACGGGTCTTCGGGAGTGCGGCTTTCGGGCGTGCAGAAGTCGCAGCCGTTCTTCAGGCGGCTTTCCTCAATCCACGCGTCGAGCTTGTGCCGGGCCTCGGCGAGCTGCTCGGATTTCATGCCAGGCCTGCGCGCGCGGAGCGCGTTAAACAGCGCGCCCTCTCGGGTCGCGGTGTTGTACGTCCGCACAATCTTTTGGTTGGCCAGCTTGGCGAGCGTTTCTTCAGGCGTCTCCGCGCCGTCGCGGAAGCACTGGACCAGCTTGTCCTTCGCAGAGGGCGAAAAGCGCATCTTGCCGTACGCGGCTGAGACGCGGAACAGCTCGTGAAAGCGCTTGTGCTCCTGCGCGGGCAATGCGTCGACGCGCTCGGCGAGGTCCATGATGGACAGTCCTTCGGTGGTTGTGTTCATGGTTTTGGTGGTAGTGAGGGTAGTCAATGCCTGCGCGCGCGTTCGCCCGTCTCCCGGAGCCATTTGAACATGCCATCTTCCAGCACGCGGTCGTAGACGTATTTTTTCATCTCATCAAAGTACAATGCTGCGCAGACGCGCTCGCGTTCGTTGGCGCTCTTCTCGTACGTTTTCATGCGTTGCAGCACGTTATAGGCCGCGACCGCTTCCTGTTCTCGCGGAGCGTCCAAATCCGAGAAGATTCTACGCAGCGAGAACGGGTGCTTGTCGATAATGGTCACGATTTCGGGAATGTTTTGCAGCTCCTCGGTGATGCTGCCCATCCACATGTTCTCGATGCCTCCGGGTCCGTAGTCAACGACCTTGACTCTTTCTTGCCGCATGATTGTTTCCTTGCGTTCCGAAACAAATCCCTGCACGCGTTCAAACAGCAGGTCTTCGAGTGTTTTCTTAGGGGTGGCGGGGTTGGTCATGGTTTTCCTCGTATTGTTGCGTCTTCCTTGAGTGCCTCGTAGACTGCGGTTGTGCCGGTCGTGAGGAACGTGAGCGCGGAGCCGCCGCCCGTCGAAACGACGGCGTTGGACGCCTGGAGGTCGTGCGCGCTGTCGCCGCCAAGGATGAGCGCGTTTGGCCCGATTTCCTTGAGCCAATAGCGCAGCTGCCGCGACGCGTAGCCTTCTGCGAGCGTTGCGATGTCGGGCGTTCCTGCGACGACCAGCCTGCCTTTGTACTGCGAGACGCGCGCGAGGGCGCACTGCATGTCAAAGGGCATGACGTAGCTGACAATGGCGCATTCGTCGGGCACGCTTTCGAGCTGGGCGATGTTGATGCGTCCGAAATAGCCCCAGTGGTCGCCGTCTTTTTGGGCGACGATGACTTCGCGGGGCACGATTATTTTGTCGCCGTACTGTTTCAAGGCCTGCTCGATCTCTTTTTCGAATGTCGCGCCGTTATCGTCTATTTTCGAGGTTCCGATGTTGCCGTACTGCTGTTTGAGGATGGCATTGAGCACGATGCCGCCGGGAATAATTGCGTCGTAGTGGGGCGCGAAGCCGAAGAGACCTTCGGTAATTTTCTCCTTTTTCATGCCGCCGAGCACGGCGACGGAATATTTGTTCGGCTCAGGCCCTGCCCAGAGCGAAAGCTTGGCCATTTCGTCCTCTTGGCTGGTGGCGAGGTAGCCGCGCCGGCACTCGAGGATGCCGACATTGGACGCGTTCTTGCGGTGCGCCTTGCCGAAGCCGCCGATGACGACTTGGTTGCCGAGCATCGCGTACTCTGCGGCGAGCACGAGGTCGTTGCGCTCTTCGCCGTGGTTCATGCGCGTGTTGCCCATGACTGCGATGTCGCCTGGCTTGAGCGCATCTGCGAATTTCTGCGCGGCGTCGGTCGCGTTCTCGGGGAAGTACTGCACAGGCCTGGTGAGCTGTTCGGAGAGGTACTGCGCAACAAAGTCGAGGTGGCGCGCGTCGCCGTTGCGGCCTTCGTGGGCAAGGATGCAGGTGATTCCTTGCGCGTCTGAGATCTTTCTGATGTCGTCCAGCTCGCAGTCGACGCGTTCGTGCGGGACTTTTTTGACGTTAAAGTCCGCGGAGTAAATCCAGCGGTCGCCGGGCTTGATTGTTGCCTGGGAGAACGTCGCCACATCGTCGGCGGTGAAATAGTTACGCGCCATACTTCAGCCTCGCCGGTTTTGCTGCCTGTTGCGCCTGTTTTTCGTACGGCAGCAGCGTTGCGGCAAACGTATCGAGCGCGGAATCGCTCTTGGCAAGTAACGCGTTGCGCACGTGCGCCTCGGCGCCGGTCAGCCAGGTTGCGCGGTCCGTAGCCCACGTTGCCTGTGCGCGTGCGTACTCCTCTTCTTTGTTCATCTTCGCCTGTTCGACATAGGCACTGCAGACAATGCCGCCGATGCCGCTGCCAAGCAAGCTTCCGATGATCCAGCCGGGCGAGTCGTAGACGTGGGGGAGAACTATTTTTGTAGCGATCGCGCACAGGCCGAGCCCAAACGGCACGAAGCCGCTGATGCCGCATTTGTCCACAAGGCTTTCCAACGCCTCGATTGCAGGGGAATAGTCGCGGTCGCTGGGCGGTTGCGGCTCGGCGGGGAGCGGCTTTCCCGAAGGGTTTCTTGTTTCCGCAAGGATCGCGTCAAATCGCTCGCGGGTCGCGTTCATGTAGTTCGTATTGGCAACAGTGGAGACGTACGCGTTGCGTAGCCCTTGCCTGACTTCCGCAAGCACCTCGCCTTCAAGCCCGTCCATTTGTGGCAATGGGTAGTCGCGCAGGTGCAGGCGCCAGGTTGACGGGTATTTGCTGAATACTGTGTGTAGGTAGGCAGGGATTTCGCTCTTGAGTGAGTCAAACTCGTTCTTGACTGCGGTGCTGTCGCTGATGCATGCGGGACGCCCTTTGCATGCGGAACGCCTTTCAAAAATATCGTTGAGAAAATGAATCAGCGTGTTGCGGGCGGGCTCGGGATACTGGTATCCTGTATTGGTAGTATCGGAGGCATCCTCCATCCCGTTGGTCGGCTCGTACTGCCACATTGCGTAATAGTCATACATGGGTGTTTCCTCGCGCAAATGGTATTGGGTTGTTGTGCATAGAATACTGCTATTTTCTGCAGTTTTAATAATTCAATAACCACTATTTTTTACAAAAAGCGCAATATTTATAAGTAATATTCACTATTCGTAAAAGTATGGGGCAGGAACTCTTTTATGGATACCACGCGCAGAATATGCCAGGCATAGCTGAACGGCTTGACATGACCGACCGCAAGATCTTGCACTATCTGGACCGCAATGGGAGACTGTCGACCACCTCGATAGCCAAAACGCTCAAGCTGAGCCGCGAAGTGGTCGATTACCGCATCCGGCAGCTGACCAAGCGAGGCATCCTGACGGGCTTTACGACGCTCGTGGACGTCAAGCGCCTCGGCCTGCTGAAGC
>Ga0334722_10001959_pt1 | contig 24196 bp, 41 predicted proteins | sample C3_bottom_MG_FD_207210 | JGI IMG/M metagenome (GOLD analysis project Ga0334722, IMG submission 207210) | Sediment microbial communities from Yellowstone Lake, YNP, Wyoming, USA - C3_bottom | ecosystem: Environmental > Aquatic > Freshwater > Lake > Sediment | place: USA: Wyoming | collected... | reverse complement strand
CTGGGGTGCAGGTACTTTATCGGTACCAAGACCGTAAGCCTGGTTTAACATTAAGATAACCCAACCAACCACAACAGTGCTAGCAATTCCACCAATTAATACACCAATTTGCACATATTTAGGTGTTGCTCCAATTATATGAGCAGTTTTCATGTTTTGGGCTAAGCTTCCAGCAATCGAAATAGCAACACAAATTGTAGCACCCGTAGTAATAGAAGCAATCATCCCTGTGGTACCAACAACACCAATAGCTTTTAAAAGTAAAGTACTGGCCAAAAGAGCAGCTATAGTCATTCCTGACACCGGAAGATTTGATACTCCAACTAAACCTGCTATTCGGGCAGACACTGCTGCAAAGAAGAAACCAAAAAGAACAATGGAAAGGGCACCCATCCAGGTAACTTTCATTTGCGGGACAATTATGGCAGTAATAAACACACCCAAGACCCCAAAGAAAATAGAAACTATACCGATATCTTGATTGGTCCGGGTTTGTTCGCCACTTTGGCCTTTGCTAAGTCCACCCATAGCAGCTTTGAAAGAGTTCACAATCATTGGCAGGGATCTTCCAAGGCTAATAAATCCACCGGCAGCTACCGCCCCTGCCCCAATATAGCGGATGTATTTAGACCAGATTGACCAGGCATCCATTTCGGCAATAGGTACGGTACTGGGGAAAATTGGATTAGGAACCCCAGCTCCAAAGTAAGATATCAACGGAATTAAAACAAACCAGGCCAGTAATCCCCCGGCAAACATATAAAGACCAATTTCTAAACCAACGATAAAACCCACACCCATTAACGAAGCCAAAATATCAAAACCAAAAACTCCGTTTTTAAACCCAGGGATATTCCATTCGATTTCTTCTTTAAAAAGGCCAAAAGCACCCGAGAAAAGCTTATAAATACCACCAATTAGTCCTCCCCATAAAATCCCGGAAGCAGACGCTCCACCAACCTGCCCTGCTACCAACACTTCTGCGGTGGCCATACCTTCAGGATAAGGAAGGATTCCGTGCTCGTCCACCGTAAGGTTTTTCCGTAATGGAACTACAAATAATACCCCTAAGATAGTCCCTAAAGTTGCTACAACTGCAATCTTAGCCAGGGTAAACTGGTCTTTAAAACCCCAGATAATTAACGCTGGTAAAGTAAACATTACACCGCTGGCAATACTTTCCCCGGCAGATCCTATACTTTGAATAATGTTAGTTTCTAAAATATTTTGTTTCCGTAAAAGGCCGCGAATAATTGCTGTGCCAATAACCGCCCCGGGAATCGACGCTGAAACGGTCATCCCTACTTTTAAGCCTAAATAAGTATTAGTGGCACCAAACAATAAAGCCAGCAAAACCCCCACCACAAGAGAAACAATAGTCATTTCCGGCAGCCGGGTTGACGCCGGAACATACGGTTCGTACTGATCGCCCGGAACGCCACCGTAAGCGGTGTGAGACAAACCCTTTTTCTCCACGACTCCTACCTCCGTTTTTTAAAGTTTTTGTTAGTTTAAACCAAAGAGCAACTTTTTACTCCTACTGTACTTCACCATCCTCCAATTTATACTTGTATACAAAATAAATTATACATTATCGACATAATTCGTCAATCTTTTTTTGGTAATAATAAAGGGACAGTCCCTATCTTTATACTTTAAGTAGATAGAAAAGAACCGTCCCGAAATTACTACTTTTCAAAATATTTTAATACCGCTAAATAAATTGCAAAACTTATTTTCTCCCGGTATTCAGGGTTTAATAAAAGCCTTTCTTCTTCGGAGTTTGACAGGAAGCCTACCTCGACTATGGCTGAAGCCATTTTAGAATTGCGGTTAATAAAATAATCTCCCGTTTTTGCCACCCGGTTGGTATTAGCTAAAATCGTCTTAAAACTCTCCTGAATAAGTTGGGCAAGTCGTTTTCCTTCACTATCCCCGTCCTGGTAAAAAGTCTGGGCCCCGCGGTATTTTTTTTCAGGAAAGCTGTTGGCATGGATACTAATCAATAGCTCCGCTTTTTTCCCTTCGGCAAACTCAATTCGCCGGACTAAGTCCTGTTTTTTTCGAGCCGAGTATCCTTTAAGGGCTGGATCTGCCAGATCATAATCGCCCGTGCGGGTTAGGTAAACTTCTGCACCGGCCATTTCTAATTTAGCTGCCACCCTCCGGGCAATATCCAAAGTTATTTCCTTCTCTACGGCTCCCTGCTGCCCTTTGCACCCCGGATCCTGGCCTCCATGCCCGGGATCAATTACAATTACCTGATTGGCCACAGCCACCGACAGCACCCTAACTTCCCGAGCTAATAAAGCATTACGAAAAACTCCACCTAAAAAAGCCAGGATTATAATCCCTAAAAGTATTCCAGAAAGTTTTCGAAAATTAAAATGAAATACCTTAATTATAACCATTTAATGCACCTCCGGCTTGTAAATTATATGCACTGCCGAAGGTCAATATTATATTTTAGTAAAAAAGTGACTGCATTGTTTTATAAATTGGAGAATTATACGGCGGTAAAGGAAGTTGACTTTTTGCTAGCATCTCGCCCGCTTTATTAAAAACTATTGCCCGCACACTTTGGGTTCCAACGTCAATGCTCAAGTTAAGTTTTTCCACTATAGCCCTCACAATATCCAATATATTTTTTTTGCCATAAAATATAATATCACGGAATGAGGAGGTGAAGAAATGCTTGAGAAAAATAACCCTTACAGTTTAAATAAACCTTACCCGCCGGTTAAGGTTAAGGCTCCAAACCTTATGTTTAGAGAAGTTTTAATGGACGATTATGCCGGTATTGCCAGTGAGCTTACCGCCATTACCCAGTACCTTTATCAGCACTTAGAAAGCACTAAAATTTATCCATCCTACGCCAAGCTGTTTAAAGGAATTGCCATGGTAGAAATGCACCATCTTGAGCTGCTAGGTGATTTAATCGTTGCGTTTGGGGGTAATCCAACTTACCGGGGTAGTTATAATATAAATTTTGCCTACTGGTCTGGAACTTACGTCAACTACTCCCAAAATTTAAGAGAACAGCTAATCGCGGATATCCATGCAGAAAAAACGGCTATTGAAAATTACCAGCGGCATCTTACTATCATCAATGATCCCTACGCCCGGGCTGTCCTCTATCGGATTATTGAAGACGAAGAACTTCATTTAAAATTATTCCGGGATGCCTTAAAAAGTTTAAGGGAAGGTTAATCCTTCCCTTTTACTTTTGTTAAAAATTCTATTACCTTAGCAATATACTTTTCCCCGGCAACTTCATAATTTTTGACGTGAGCCGCCCCCGGTACTACCCATAACTCTGCTTGAGGGTAGGCGTTTTTTAAAAGCATACTATTTTTTAAAGGTACATCAGTATCTTTATCTCCATGAATTAATAAAAGCGGTCGCCCAGCAAGTTTTGGCAGTTCTTTTATAGGACTCACTTTATTAGCATCTAAACCGGTAAGCGGTGGCACCACAATAAGAAACGCTTGGTTAAAGGGTATAGAAGGAAGCCCACTCCACACCGAAAGGTTTTCCATTAGATACGGTTTTAAGTCAGCAAAAGGTGAATCAGCAATTACTCCATCCACGTTTTTCTCGCGTGCACCAGCAATTATGGCCGTTGCTGCTCCCATAGAAAATCCATGCAAGACAATTTTTCCGGACAGTTTTTTCTCTAGCCGGATATAATCTACTGCCCCTAAAAGGTCATTTACTTCATACTGGCCTACGGACGTCATTTTACCTTCCGATTCCCCGGAGTTTCGAAAATCAAACAGTAAAACATTCCACCCGTGTTCATAAACTTTTTTGGCTATAGGCAGTACAGGAACATCTAATTGTAACCGGTTTTTCCGGTAACCATGGGCAAAGATCACCGTATTATTGCTTGCGGCAGGGATGAACCAGCCCCTTAATTTTAATCCGTCTTCCCGGGAGGTAAAGCTAATATCTTCAAAGGGCAAGCCGTAATTTGCCGGAGTTCCATTAAGCTTTTCCCGGGCAGGGTGGGTTAAGTTCCACCCAACATAACCGGAAATCCCGCCAATTGCTAATATCAGAAATAGTAATATTAAGAGAAAAGCAAGGGTCAGCTTTCTAAGTTTTACCCTTCGTTCGATTTGTAATCCCGGTACAGTCATTTTTCTCCCCCACTTTTTAATAATTTTCTGAATATTTTAATTATAGCTTTGAATAATTATTTTGGCAAATAAAAAAACCAGGCATATATGCGCCTGGTTTTTCGCACTATCTTTTTGTCCACTGCGGTCTTCTCCGGGACTTCCGTAAACCGTATTTTTTCCGCTCGACCATCCGCGGGTCCCGGGTAAGAAATCCTGCTTTTTTAAGGGCAGGTCTAAGTGAAGAATCAGCTTGCACTAATGCTCTGGCAATACCGAGCCTTACTGCTCCAGCCTGACCGGAAATGCCGCCGCCATGAACTTTTGCTTTAATATCAAACTTTCCCAGAGTGTTGGTCAGCTCTAAAGGCTGCTTAACGATAAGCTGCAAAGTTTTTCTTGGAAAATATTCTTCTAAGGATTTGCCATTTACCGTAATGTTCCCTTCGCCGGGAACCACAAATACCCGGGCGACTGCTTCTTTTCTCCGGCCCGTACCGTAGAAATTAACTACTGCCATCTAAAACGCCTCCCTTCGCCCGTATCTAAAATTGCCAGATTTCCGGCTTTTGAGCTTGATGCGGATGTGATTCCCCGGCATAAACTTTAAGCTTTTTAGCAAGCTTTCTTCCCAGCCGGTTGTGGGGAAGCATCCCTTTTACAGCTTTTTCAAAAGCCAGTACCGGATTTGTTTTCATTAAAATACCATAGGGTATTGCCTTCAAACCACCGGGATAACGGCTGTGGCGGTAAAACATTTTCTTTTCTAACTTTTTACCAGTTAAAACTGCTTTTTCCGCATTAATTATAATTACAAAATCACCGGTATCTACGTGGGGAGTAAACTCCGGTTTGTGTTTCCCTCTTAAAAGTTTAGCTGCTTCACTGGCCACCCGTCCTAGGGGTTTTCCGGCAGCATCTATGACATACCACTTCTTCTCCACTTCATTGGGCTTAGCCATGTATGTGGTTCTCACCTTGTTCCCTCCTTTTGCCGTAACAAATCTGGTACTGCCAATGGGGGCTCGTCACTGGCAAATACCTATACCATTATAATTTTAGGGGAATACCTCTCACCTGTCAAGCAATTCTGCCACCAAAAATGTAGATTAGGTAAAAAACATATAAAAATCCGTTTAATATTAATAAAAAGGCCCCTAATCCCCGGCGGGACTTAGCCATCGTTAGCGCCACAATAGCCGCCGAAAGAGTTAAGACTCCACTTAACATAACATCATAATTTAGTTTCCAGGAGGTAAAAGTAATGCCTATGGAAGTAATTACTGAGCTTTGAAAAACCATGGCTCCAGTAATATTTCCAAGGGCCAAGGTGTCTTTCCCATTTTTCATCCATACCACGCTATTAAACTTTTCCGGAAGTTCGGTAGCTATTGGTGTTATCACCAGCGATAAAGCCATCGGCGAAACTCCAAGAAGATGTGCCAATTTCGTTAAATTAACAACAAAATATCTTGCCCCAATCACAATTAAAAGCAAACTAAAAAGAAGCTGAAGTAAAATTGCGCGAATGCGCGGAATTGACCTTCGGGGAGTAAAAATTAAAGGATCAACTTCACCAATCTCACCGCTGTCCTCATTTACTGTCTTATACACATAAATGAGATAACCGAAAATTAAAATAATCGCCACCGCCCGTTGAACCGGATCCCAGGAAACAATTGCAGCCAGGTAAGAAAGGGCATAAAAGATAATAAAACTCTTAAGATCCCGGAAAAACACCCGCCGATCAAACAATATCTCACTGCCAAAGGGCCGGCGGCGGCTAAAAAGAAAAGCTGACGTTCCAGTTACGAAAAAACCAATGGTTATCAGCATAAAAGGCGCACCTAAGATAGCCCCAATGCCTATTTCCGTACTGTGTTCGGTATGTCCGCCAAAAAAAATTGCAATTACCGGGACCATAGTCTCGGGAAGCGCTGTCCCCACCGCTGCAAAAATACTTCCTACTGCTCCCTGGTTAAAGCCAAAACGACGGCCAAACCATTCCACAGCATTGGTAAAGGTTAAGGCTCCCCCTAAAATTGTTAGGAGATTTAAAACTAACAGGCCTCCCAGATACGCCAAAATTTTCCCTTCTTTCAGTAAAAAACTTTCATTAAAAATAATCCTCGAGCCGGTGCTGTTTTTCCTGAAAGATTGCGGTTATTGGTTGCTAAAATTTCTTTAATTCGCTCCGGTTCCCCTTTTCCCAGGCCAATTTCCACCAGTGTTCCGGTTAAAATCCGGGCCATTTTGTATAAAAACGAATCAGCCTCAAAGGTAAAAAAGCCTCGTTCTCCTTCTTCCTCATAAACTGCCTTATACATAGTTTTAACGGGATTTTTAGCACTGCTCCCTACTGCGCTAAAACCTGTAAAATCATGGGTTCCAATTAAATACTCCAGCGCTTTTTGAACCCTGTCAAGGGATAGCCTCTTGGGTAAGGCCCAGGCATACCGTTCATAAAACGGAGATGGGGGACCAAAATACAAGTAGTAGTTATACTGTTTTTTCTTTGCCCAATACCGGGCGTGAAAATCTTCAGGCACTTCTTCAGCACATACTACTCTAATTTCCGGAGGTAAACTATTATTTAAAATTTGGGGAATTTTTTCTACCGGAGCTTTCCAGGACGAAGTAAAGTTAACCACCTGCCCTAAAGCATGAACTCCGGCATCAGTTCGCCCGGCACCTATAACTTTAACCGGCTCTTTTACAATTTTATGAAGTTTTTCTTCTAAAATACCTTGAATTGTTAGTCCTGTATTTTTTTGTTTTTGAAATCCAGCAAAGGTAGTGCCATCGTAAGCAATGATTAACCTAAGGTTAGGCAGGAAAACCACCCCGAAGTTTTATAATTATTAACAGTACGGCTATTAAACCGTTAATTAGCATAATCAGGTAGTCTACAAAATTAAATTTTAGCGGCTTTAATTTTCCCCGGGGAGCTCCAATCCGGTAGCCCCGAGCTTCCATTGCCACCGCTAATTCATCGGCTCGCTTAAAAGCATTAATAAATAGGGGTACAATTAATGGTAAAACTGCTTTTGCTTTATTGGTTAAGCCTTTGGCATTAAAATCTGCTCCGCGCGCTTCCTGAGCTTTTATTAGCCGTTCTGCTTCGGCCGTCAAGGTGGGTATAAATCTTAACGCAATGGTCAGCATTAAAGCAATTTCCCCATAGGGAAGTCCAAATTTACCAAAAGGCTTTAGAAGTTTTTCCAAGCCGTGGGTAAGTTCATTAGGTGAAGTAGTAGCGGTTATAAGGTAAGCGGCTAAAAGCATTACCACCAGGCGCAAAAAGACCACACCGCTATTAATCACTCCTTCCCGGGTAATCGTTAAAGGCCCAATTGCCCATATTTTTTCGCCGGGAGTAAAAAATAACTGCAAAAATAAGGCTAACATTAAGATAATTACAACAGGCCTTAAGGCTTGCCAGAACATTTTAGGCTTAATCCCAGAAGTTATGGTTAGGGTAATTATCCCCAATGCTAAGATGCCCAGGGATAAAGGCTCATCAAGGATAAATACTAAAACAATAGTTATCAATAAACTTAAGAGTTTGGTTCGCGGGTCTAAACGGTGGATTAAGCTATTTCCAGGTATGTATTGGCCAATGGTATTAATGTTTAGCATTATTTTGCACCACCTTTAGAATTTCCGCCACCGTTTCTTCCAGCGAAAACTTGGGGTCAACGTTAAATCCCCGCTCCCTTAGAAGTTTAATTACCTCAGCATAAACCGGAAGACTTAAACCCTGTACATTTTTTTCAAGAAGCTTTAGGAAAACTTGATTTTTGTCCCCAAAAGCGATAAGATTACCCCGGTCTAAAACTAAAATTTTATCACAGAGGCGCGCTACTTCATCCATGTTGTGGGAAACTATAATTACTGTTACCCCTTGTTTTTTTAAGGAAAATAAAAGGTTGTAGATTGTTTCTTTTCCTAAGGGATCTAAAGCCACTGCCGGTTCATCTAAAACAAGGTATTTAGGTGATATCCCTAAAACCGAAGCAATAGCCAGGCGCCGCTTTTCGCCACCGCTTAATTCAAAAGGAGAACTGTGTAAATACTGCTCACTTAAACCAACTTGCTCTAACAACAAAGTCGCCTTTTGTTCTGTAATTTCAATGCCAAAATTTTTCGGCCCAAAAGCAAGTTCTTCCCAAACCGTCTCAGCAAAAAGTTGATGTTCTGGATACTGGAAAATTAATTGAACCTTTTGGCGGATTGCTTTTAAATTAACTTTATTCGTTGTGGATAAATTATCAACCGTCACTTCCCCCGCAGTTGGCTTTAATAGTCCGTTTAGAAGCATTAAAAGAGTCGACTTGCCCGAACCCGTCGGTCCTATAATACCAGTAATTTCTCCCTCCTTAAAGTTAACATTTAACCGGTTTAAAGCTTTTACCTCTAAGGTTGTTCCGGGATTATAAAGAAAACTCACATCGTTTAAAGTAATTGGCATAACTCCCCCACCAACAATTCCGGCGTTGTCACCGCATCGGAAATTTTTAAGTTTTGGGCCCTAAGCTTTTCAATTAATTGATATAAAGGTGGTGGCGCCAGCTGTAAAGCTTCCACCAGAGCTTTTTGGGCAAAAAATTCTACTGGCCGTCCGTCAAACGCCAAGCGCCCCTGCCCAAAGGCTAATAGTCTTTGGGCCCGCAAAGCTTCATCCATATAATGGGTAATATAAATAACCGTAAGCTTTTCCTCACGGTTTAGTTTTTCTAAAAGCTCAAAAACTTCCTTCCGTCCTAAAGGATCGAGCATTGAGGTAGGTTCATCTAAAAGCAAAATCTGCGGCTTTAAAGCTAAGGCACCGGCAATAGCCAAGCGCTGTTTTTGCCCGCCGGATAAGGCATAAGTTGCTCGAGTCCTATATTCCCAAAGCCCCGTAAGGCGGAGTGCTTCTTCCACTCGTTTTTTTATTTCTCTTGAAGAGAGATTTAAATTCTCAGGACCAAAAGCCACATCTTCTTCAACTACCGCTGCCACAATTTGATTATCGGGGTTTTGAAAAACAAGGCCAATTTGGGTTCCTAATGTGCCCTCTTCTTTTAAGCTTTTAGGATTTTTTCCAAAAACCTCAACGCTACCCGCCGTAGGTTCAAGAAGTCCTGCTAGTAATTTAAAAAATGTGCTTTTCCCCGAACCGTTAGGTCCAACTAAAGCTACCATCTCTCCTTGTAAAAAGGAGAGGGATACGTTTTGCAACGCATACCTCTCCTTTTCTGCAGGATAATATGAAAAGCATAAGCCTCTAGTTTGGATAACTGATTCCATACTAAATTAGCTCCACCAGCACCATCATTGAACCGTCACCACGACGGGGACCAATTTTAACAATTCTGGTATAGCCGCCCGGACGATCTGCGTATTTGGGGCCGATTTCTTTAAAAAGCTTTCTCACCACATCTTCTTCAAATAAGTACGCTAACGCCTGGCGGCGATTATGCAGAGTATCGTTTTTGGCCAGTGTAATAAGCTTTTCCGCCACAGCTTTAGCCGACTTTCCCCGGGTTTCGGTAGTTGTAATCTTCCCTTCTTTTAAGAGGGAAGTCACCAGGTTTCTAAGCATTGCTTCCCGGTGGTCTTTCCTTCTGCCGAGCTTGTAATGGTACATCTGCTTCCCTCCCTTATTCTTCCTCTTTCCGTAAGGAAAGGCCCATGGAATTTAATTTGGCAATAACCTCTTCTAACGACTTCTTCCCTAAGTTTCTTACTTTCATCATATCCGCTTCGGTTTTTTGGATTAATTCCCCCACGGTGTTGATTCCAGCCCGTTTTAAGCAGTTATACGAACGAACCGAAAGATCTAAGTCTTCAATCGGCATTTCTGCAACCTTTTCCCGAGTATCTTCTTCTTTTTCCACCATAATTTCCACACCAGTGGCCCGTTCGTTTAAGTTAACAAATAGTTGCAGATGTTCTACCATAATCCGCGCAGCCAAGCTTACTGCTTCATCCGGGCGAATGCTGCCGTCAGTCCAGACTTCTAAAGTAAGCTTATCATAATCGGTGATCTGGCCAACCCGGGTATTTTCAACCTGGAAGTTAACCTTTAACACCGGAGTAAAGATAGAATCCACCGGTATTACGCCAATAACATGCTCACCTTTTTTATTCCGTTCCGCCGGAACATAGCCCCTGCCCCGGGCAACGGTCATTTCCATGTAAAGCCGTCCGTTAGCGGCAACGTGGGCAATGACTAAATCAGGGTTTAAGATTTCCACTTCCGGTGGGGCAATAATCTCTTTTGCCGTTATTTCCCCTTCCCCTTCAACTTCAATTCTTAAAACCTGTTCATCATCACCGTGGAGTTTTAAGGAAAGATTTTTGATGTTTAAGATAATATCCGTAACATCTTCCACTACCCCGGGGATAGTTGAAAACTCATGGAGAACTCCTTCAATTTTAATTGAAGTGACTGCTGCCCCGGGGAGGGATGATAAAAGAATCCGCCGCATGGAATTTCCGAGGGTAATTCCGTACCCTCGTTCCAGCGGTTCAATCACAAAGCGACCATAACGGTCGTTTAACTCTTCGGTCTCAATTTTCGGTTTTTCAATTTCAAGCACTAAGGGACCCTCCTTTAAAGGGAATAGCCCGTCAAGCTCTTATCTGGAGTAGAGCTCGACAATGAGATGCTCCTCAACGGGGATATCGATATCTTCCCGTTTGGGTAAAGCTTCTACTTTACCGGATGCCGAATTGGCATCATAAGAAAGCCAGGCCGGCAAAGCTTTGCTGGCAGCCCTTTCCATGATTTCCTTTGCCACCGGAGAGTCCTTCTTTTCTTCTCTTAAGGCAATGACATCGCCAACTTTTACAAGGTAAGACGGTATATTAACTTTTCGGCCATTTACCGTAAAGAAGTTGTGCCGTACCAATTGCCGAGCCTGTGTCCGAGAATCGGCAAGTCCTAACCGGTAAACTACGTTATCTAATCTTCTTTCCAGTAATACTAATAAGTTTTCACCGGTAATACCGTGCTGACGTTCGGCCATTTCAAAATACCGACGGAATTGGGTTTCCAAAACGCCATAAATCCGCTTTGCTTTTTGTTTTTCCCGAAGCTGCAAGGCATATTCGGTGGGTTTTTTCCGTGCCTGACCGTGCTGTCCAGGAGCATAATTTCTCCGGGCAATTGCACACTTATCGGTATAACAGCGGTCACCTTTGAGGAACAGCTTTATACCTTCCCTGCGGCAAAGTTTGCAAACAGGACCTGTATATCTCGCCATTTCGTTATCTACCTCCTATACTCTCCTGCGTTTCGGCGGACGGCACCCATTATGCGGAATAGGGGTTACGTCCTTGATGAGGCTTACTTCAAGGCCTGCAGCTTGTAAAGACCTGATAGCTGCCTCCCGACCTGCACCGGGGCCTTTTACATAAACCTCAACAGTTTTTACGCCATACTCCATTGCTTCTTTAGCTGCTTTTTCAGCAGCTAACTGTGCCGCAAAGGGAGTTCCTTTCCTGGTTCCCTCGAAGCCTACAGTTCCAGCACTTGCCCAGGAAAGAGTATTTCCCTTGGGGTCGGAGATGGTTACTATCGTATTGTTAAAAGTAGACTTAATATGCGCTACTCCTTGCTCAACATGCTTTTTTTCCTTTTTTCTTGCTCTAGTCGTCCGGCGAGCCATGATATCCCTCCTTTAATCTTACTTCTTCCGTTTAACGCCAACGGTTCTTCTCGGCCCTTTCCGAGTCCGAGCATTGGTCTTAGTTCTTTGGCCTCTAACCGGTAAACCTCTCCGATGTCTAATCCCCCGGTAGCAACCAATTTCTATTAACCGCTTAATGTTTAAGGAGATTTCCCGCCGCAAATCCCCCTCTACCTTGTAGTTCTTCTCAATTTCATCCCGAAGTTTTGCTACTTCTTCTTCGGTTAAATCTTTAACCCGAGTATCAGGGTTGATGCCGGTCTTTTGTAAAATAACGTTAGCCGTTGGCCGGCCAATGCCGTAAATATAGGTTAAAGCAATCTCTACCCTTTTATCCCTCGGAAGATCCACACCAGCAATCCGAGCCATTACCGCACCTCCTAAAAATTATCCCTGCTTCTGCTTATGCTTGGGATTTTCGCAAATCACCATAACTCGCCCTTTACGGCGTATGATCTTACATTTTTCACATATTGGTTTAACACTGGGTCTGACTTTCATAATTAAACCCCCTTTATTTCCCCTACTTATGCCGATAGATAATTCTACCCCGGGTTAAATCGTAGGGTGATAATTCAACAGTTACCCGGTCACCTGGCAGTATTCGTATAAAATTCATGCGAATTTTTCCCGATACGTGCGCTAAAACTTTATGGCCGTTGGCCAGTTCAACCCGAAACATTGCATTGGGAAGGGGCTCTATTACCGTACCTTCCACTTCAATGACATCGTCTTTCGACATTAAGCAATCAACCTCCTCACCCGTCCAGTTCTTCGCCCAAATCGGCGATAGATTTTAGGACTTTCCGTATCTCCTGATTGCTCACTTTTCCTTGATTCTGGAGCGTTTGGGCAATCTCCTTAGCCTGGTGGTTTAAAAATTTCAAATGGCGGATGTTTTTTTTCTTAGGTTTCTCTACTCGTCGATGCTGCCCATCGACCACTTCCACATAGCGATCGTCAAGCACCCTATAAATTAAGTAGAGACTTCCATAGTCACGGCCGGCTGTGGACAGCACTACTTGGCCGGGACGGATTTTATCTAAATGCATGACATTCACCACCCATCCCAGGATTTACGGTAAGGTTAAGATCATAGGCCCATCCTCGGTAATCGCAACGGTATGCTCAAAATGGGCTGACCATTTACCGTCCCGGGTTACCACCGTCCATTTGTCCGGAAGGGTGAAGACCTCGAAGGTTCCAATGTTAACCATCGGTTCGATTGCTAATGTCATTCCCGGGACCAACCGAGCCCCTCGGCCCGGCTTACCGTAGTTTGGCACATTAGGTTCCTCATGCAGGGCGCGGCCTATGCCGTGACCGGCGTACTGGCGTACCACTGAAAACCCATGGCGTACTACATAGCTTTCTACCGCATGAGAAATATCCGAGACCCGATTGCCAACTACCGCTGCCTCAATCCCGGCATACAGCGATGCTTCAGTCACCTCAATTAACTTTTTGGCATCCATAGAAATCTCGCCTACAGGCCATGTTTTGGCTGCATCGCCGTAATATCCGTCCACAACAGCTCCAATATCAATACTAATAATATCTCCAGACCGTAATTTCCTTAAACCGGGAATTCCGTGAACCACTTCTTCATTTACTGAGGCACAAATCGTAGCTGGGTAGCCGTAAAGACCTTTAAAGGCAGGTTTACCACCCAGTTTTTTTATTGTTTCCTCAGCTAATTGGTCAAGCTCCTTAGTCGTGATCCCAGGTTCAATGGCTTTTTCTAAGGCCCGCAGAGTCAGGGCGACAATCCGCCCCGCCTCTCGCATCAGCCGTATTTCCATAGCAGTTTTAACTGTAATCAACTTTTCTCACCAGCTATTTGATAAAGCCTTGATAGTGTCGCATCAACAAATAAGACTCTAACTGTTTCATAGTATCCAAAGCAACCCCAACCACAATTAACAAGGCCGTTCCCCCAAAGGTTACATTGGGAATCCGGGCCACTGCCATCACAATGTTGGGAAGGACTGCAATAAACGCTAAGAACACTGCCCCGGCAAAGGTTACCCGGCTCATAACCTTGTCAATATATTCAGCTGTGGGCCGACCCGGTCGGATGCCAGGAATAAATCCGCCGTATTTTTTAAGGTTTTCGGCAATATCCATTGGGTTCATGATAATTGCCGTATAAAAATACGTAAAACCAATGATTAACAAGGCATATAGTACTGTATTGATTACACTTCCCCAGCCAAAATACCTTAAGACCCACTGGGCAAAACTATTTTGCGGAAACCATCCCGCAATGGTAATAGGGAACATTAGTAAGGAGGAGGCAAAGATAATCGGAATAACCCCTGCCTGATTTACTTTTATCGGCAGATGAGTGCTCTGCCCACCGTAAACCCGGCGCCCTACTACCCGCTTAGCGTATTGCACAGGGATTCTCCGCTGAGCTTCGGTTACCGCAACTACTGCGTAAATTGCTGCTACAGCAATCACTGCAAGTATTATAACATTAAAAACATTGGCAGTGCCAGCCGAGACGTAATCAACGATTGTTTTGAGCGAAGAAGGTATTCTGGAAACAATCCCAGCAAAGATGATTAACGATATCCCGTTACCAATGCCCTTTTCGGTAATCTGTTCCCCAAGCCACATTAAGAAAGCAGTTCCTGCTGTAAGAGCTAAAGCTACATATAAGTAAGTCAAAATTCCTGGATTATTGAGGGCCGACCGTAAACCAACGGCCATAAAAAAGCCCTGAAGAAAAGCTAAAATTACCGTACCATAACGGACGTACTCGGTAATCTTCCGCCGTCCTTCTTCGCCTTCCTTGGCAAGCTTTTCAAGGTACGGTATAACTACCGTTAGAAGCTGCATAATAATTGATGCGTTAATGTAAGGCGTAATACTCATAGCAAAAATAGTGAATTTCTTAAAGGCACCACCAGAAATAACATCAAAAAAGCCTAAAATAGTGCCCGACTGAATTAATTCTTCCATCCTTGCCAGGTTAATACCCGGCACTGGAATGTGAGCACCAATCCTAAATACCAATATCATAAATAGGGTAAATAAAAGCCTGCTTTTTAATTCCTTTGCCTTTAAGGCATTACGGAGGGCATCTAACATTTACAGCACCTCCGCATGCCCGCCGGCGGCGGTTATTTTTTCCTTAGCCGATTCACTAAAAGCATGGGCTTTTACCGTAAGAGCTTTTGTTAATTCGCCGCCACCTAAAATCTTTACACCGTCCCCTATTTTATTAATTACACCGGTTTGGAGCAAAAGTTCAGGAGTTACAACTGTTCCTGCTTCAAATTTATTTAACCGTTCAACGTTAACTGCGACAATTTCCTTGGCAAATTTATTGTGGAAACCCCGCTTAGGAAGTCTCCGGTAAAGAGGCATCTGTCCGCCCTCAAAACCCGGTCTCACTCCACCGCCGGAGCGAGCTTTTTGACCTTTATGACCACGGCCTGCAGTTTTTCCAAGACCTGAACCAATCCCCTGACCTTTCCGGGTGGGTTTTTGCCGAGAACCGGGAACCGGACGTAAATCATGAAGCCGCATTTTCCCACCTCCTAAATTTCCTCAACTTTTAATAAATGGCCCACTTTATTAATCATACCGCGAATTTCGGGAGTATCAGCTTTAATTACTGAATGATTAAGCTTTCTTAACCCTAAAGCCTTTACTGTCGCCCGTTGCCGCTCATTTTGACCAATAACACTTTTAACAAGGGTAATCTTTAACTTCTTTTCCATCCCTAATCCCTCCTAGCCCTTCAAAATTTCGGCCGGAGTTTTTCCTCTAAGTTTTGCTACCTTTTCAACGGTCTTTAAGGATTTTAATGCTTCCATGGTAGCATGGGCCATATTGTGAGGGTTATTTGAACCAAGGGATTTTGTGAGAATATCCCGTACTCCAGCCATTTCAAGGATTGCCCGCACTGCACTTCCAGCAATTACTCCGGTACCAGGGGCTGCCGGTTTTAATAAAACTTTTCCTGCTCCAGCTTCTCCTACAATTTCATGAGGGATTGTAGTATCCACCAGCGGTACCTCAATAAGATTTTTCTTAGCATCTTCAATACCTTTTTTTATAGCATCAGGAACTTCTGGAGCTTTGCCAAGGCCAACCCCAACATGGCCTTTTTGGTCGCCAACAACCACCAAAGCGCTAAAGGAAAAACGCCGACCACCTTTAACTACCTTGGCTGTCCGGTTTATCGCAATAACTTTTTCGCTTAACTCCAGTTGACTGGCATCAATTCTTGCCATCGGTTTCCCTCCTTTTCGTTAAAATTCCAGGCCACCTTCACGGGCTGCTTCTGCTAAAGCTTTTACCCGACCGTGGTAAATATAGCCACCGCGATCAAAGACAACTTTTACAATGCCCTTGGCCTTGGCTTTTTCTGCGATCAGCCGTCCAACAGCTTTGGCCGCTTCAATATTGCCTCCAAACCCGATCTTGCCTCTTAATTCCGGATCTAAGGTTGAAGCTGCTACTAAGGTACGGCCGTTAACATCATCGATAATTTGGGCATAAATATGTTTTAAGCTTCTATAAACGTTTAATCTCGGTCTTTCAGGGGTTCCGTGAATTTTTTTCCGGACCCTTAAATGCCGCCGTTTCCGCTCAAGATTCCGGTTGGTTTTGGTAATCATTGACTACCCCCCTTTTCTAAAACATTTTACTTCTTACCTTTACCGCCGGTCTTACCAGCCTTTCTCCGAATAACTTCATTGGCGTACTTAATTCCCTTGCCTTTATATGGTTCGGGCTCTCTTACCGCACGAATGTTTGCTGCAAAATTGCCAACTACTTCTTTATCAATCCCTTTAACAACAACCTGGTTTTGGGCTGGTACTTCAACTTCGACCCCTTCGGGTGGTTCCATCTCTACCGGATGGGAATATCCAACAGTTAAGACCAGTTTCCGACCCTGTTTTGCTGCCCGATAACCTACACCAACAAGTTCTAAATTCTTTTGGAAACCATTGGTAACACCCATAATCATGTTGTTAATAAGAGTCCTGGTCAACCCATGGAGGGACCGATGATTTTTTTCATCGGATGGACGCTCTACCAAAATTTGCGACCCATCAAATATAATTTTCATGTCAGGATGGAATTCCCTGGTTAAGCTTCCCTTAGGTCCTTTAACCGTTACAGTATTTCCTTCTATTTTCACTTCAACCCCACTGGGTACCGGGATTGGTTTTCTACCAATTCGGGACACAAAATCACCTCCCTGTATTTTACTACCAAATATAGCAAATAACTTCGCCGCCTAATCCTTCTTTGCGGGCTTTTTTATCCGTCATAATTCCCTTCGGCGTTGAGATAATTGCTATGCCAAGTCCTCCCAAAACCTTGGGGAGTTCATCTTTTTTAGCATAAACCCTAAGACCGGGCTTGGAAATTCTTTTTAAACCAGAAATAACCCGTTCTTTATTGGGGCCGTATTTTAAGAAAATCCGCAACATCCCTTGCTTGCCGTCTTCAATATATTCATAATCCTTAATAAAGCCTTCCTCTTTTAGGATTTCGGCAATTGCCCGCTTCACTTTAGAGGAGGGCACTTCTACTTTTTCGTGATAGACCATATTTGCATTTCTAATACGGGTTAAAAAATCAGCAATGGGATCGGTCATAACCATAGTATAAACCCCCTTTCTTTACCAACTGGCTTTCTTAACGCCCGGAATCTCTCCTTGATGGGCAAGTTTTCTAAAACAAATCCGGCATATTCCAAAATCTCTTAAATAAGCTCTTGGTCTTCCGCAGATTTTGCACCGGTTGTATTTCCGCACTTTAAACTTGGGCGGCCGTTGGGCCTTAGCAATCATCGACTTCTTGGCCATGTTTGTCCCCCTTTCCTTATCTACTGAAGGGCATTCCCATTAATCTTAAAAGCTCTCTCGCCTCTTCGTCGGTGGTTGCGGTGGTAACAAAGGTTACTTCCATACCCCGCACCTTATCAACTTTATCGTACTCAATTTCCGGGAAAATAAGTTGTTCCCGAAGACCTACCGAGTAATTCCCCCGTCCATCAAAGGATTTTGGTGATACTCCTCGGAAGTCACGAACCCGTGGAAGGACAATGTTAACAAACTTATCCATGAATTCATACATCCGGTCGCCCCGCAGAGTAACTTTAACCCCGATATTAGCTCCTTGCCGCACTCTAAAGCCAGCCACAGACTTTTTTGCTTTAGTTACTACAGGCTTCTGACCGGTAATAGCCATCAAGTCATTTACTGCCGCATCCACTGCCTTAGAGTTTTGTAGTGCTTCCCCTAAACCAATATTAATTACAATTTTTTCCATTTTTGGTACCTGCATTTTATTTTTATACCCGAACTTTTCCATCATTGCGGGTATCACATCGTTTTGATATTTATCTTTAAGTCTCGGCACGGTGTTACCTCCTTTCGCCGCGGTTTACTTATCAAGGCTCTCGCCGCATTTTTTACAAACTCGAATTTTACTACCGTCCGCTAAAAACTTCTTGCCAACCCGGGTGGGCTTGCCACAGCTAGGACAAATCACCATTACGTTACTGGCATGAATCGGGGCTTCTTTTTCCACGATACCACCCTGGGGAAGTTTTTGGGAAGGTCTAGTGTGCCGTTTAACCACATTAACCCCTTCAACAACTACTCTGTTTTCCTTCGGTAAAACCTGTACGATTTTTCCCTTTTTACCGTTATCTTTACCCGCTATTACTAATACGGTATCACCTTTTTTAACCGAAAGCTTAGGCATTATCCCACCTCCTTACAGGACTTCAGGAGCCAGGGAGATGATTTTCATGAAATCTCTATCCCTAAGTTCCCGGGCCACCGGTCCAAATATCCGCGTACCCCGGGGGCTCTTGTCATCCTTTATGATAACTGCAGCATTTTCATCAAACTTAATATAGGTACCATCGGGGCGCCGTACTTCTTTTTTGGTACGAACAACCACCGCTTTAACCACATCCCCTTTTTTAACAACGGCATCGGGTGTTGCTTCTTTGACCGAACAAACAATAATATCGCCAACACTAGCATAACGCCGATTTGATCCACCTAAAACCCGGATGCACATAAGTTTTTTCGCCCCAGTGTTGTCGGCAGAATTCAAGATAGTCTGCACCTGAATCACTTGCTGCTACCTCCTTTCAGGTAGAACCTTTTTAACTATTTTGCTGCTCATTATTTTGAGCTTCGCCTAAAACCTTACCCCGCTCAATAATTTCCACTACTCTCCAGCGTTTTTCTTTGGAAAGCGGTCTGGTTTCGGCAATTTTTACAATATCGCCGGTCCGGCAGCTGTTATTTTCATCATGAGCCTTAAACTTTTTAGTTCTCCGAATGGTTTTCTTATAAAGGGGGTGGCGAACCAATTCTTCAACGGCAACAACCACCGTTTTATCCATTTTATCGCTAACTACCCGTCCGATTTTGGTTTTTTGGACTTTTTTCGTTTCCATGCTTTAACGCCCCCTTTCTACCGCTCCACTTTTTGTTTGTTAATTTCTCTTTCCCGGAGTATGGTGTTAACCCGAGCTATATCTTTACGTACTTCCCGTATCCGTGCCGGATTATCCAATTGACCGGTGGAAAGCTGGAACCGGAGCTTAAAAAGCTCATCCTTTAAATTAGCCAGCTTTTCATTAAGTTCTGCATCAGTTAATTCTCTTAAATCTTTAGCTTTCATGGGCTTCACCACCTACTTCCCGCTTTACAATTTTAGTCTTAATGGGCAGTTTATGGGAAGCAAGTCTTAACGCTTCGCGCGCAACTTCTTCCGGCACTCCAGCAAGTTCAAACATGATTCTCCCAGGTTTTACCACTGCCACCCAATATTCCGGAGCACCTTTACCGCTACCCATCCGGGTTTCTGCTGGTTTTTTCGTAATAGGATGATCCGGGAAAATATTAATCCAGATTTTACCACCACGACGAATGTGTCGAGATATTGCTACCCGTGCTGCTTCAATTTGCTGGCTGGTAATCCAGGCTCCTTCAACAGCCTGAAGGCCATACTCACCAAAATGAAGCACAGTGCCACCCTTTGCCTTTCCCTTGAGGCTAGGCCGATGGGGCCGTCTATACTTAACCCGTTTTGGCATTAACATGGTTATTCGCCTCCTTCTGTGCTAACGCTCTCCTTCTTAACCTCAGGTAAAACTTCACCTTTATAAATCCATACTTTCACACCAATTTTGCCGTAAGTTGTTAATGCTTCAGCAAAACCGTAATCGATATCTGCCCGCAAAGTTTGGAGGGGCACTTTACCTTCAGTGTACCACTCAGCCCGGGCAATTTCAGCACCAGCAAGCCGGCCGCTGCAGGCAACCTTAATCCCCAGGGCACCCATCTTTAAGGCCCGGCTAACCGCTTGTTTCATCGCCCGCTTGTAGGAAATCCGTTTTTCAATTTGGGCTGCAATATTTTCTGCTACCAGCTGAGCATCGATTTCCGGAACCTTGATTTCAGAAATGTTAACGTTAATGTGTTTTCCGGTCATTTTTTCTAATTCTTTTCTTAAAACTTCAATTTCGGTACCGCCCTTACCAATTACCATGCCTGGCCGTGCGGTAAAGATGGTAACTTTAATCCGGTTAGATGCCCGCTCAATTAAAATCCGGGAAACTCCGGCCTGATAAAACTTAGTTTTTATATATTTACGAATTTTTAAATCCTCGTGGAGTAATTCTTGATAATGCTTTTTATCAGCATACCACTTGGCATCCCAGTCGCGAATGATGCCAATTCTCAGTCCTTTGGGATGAACTTTCTGACCCACCTTAGCCCTCCTTCCTTTCCGCAACAACAATAGTTATATGGCTGGTTCTTACCCGCCAAAGGTCTGCCCTTCCTTGAGCCCGCGGGCTATACCGTTTTAAAATTGGTCCTTGGTCGACATAAGCTTTAGCTACATAAAGATTGTCTTTAGCAAGCTCAAGATTGTTTTCAGCGTTAGCAACCGCTGACTTTAATACTTTTTCAATAAAATAAGATGCTTTTTTCGGAGTATAGCGTAGAATTGCTAAAGCTTCATCTACGCTCTTTCCCCGGATTAAATCGATGACCTGCCGCGCTTTCCGCGGAGAAATCCGTATATATTTTGCCACTGCACGTGCTTCCATTAAAACCCCTCCTCTCTGGACTACTTGAGGGCAGTAGACCTTTCGGTATGGTCTCCGTGTCCCTTAAATGTACGGGTAGGAGCAAATTCCCCTAATTTATGTCCAACCATATCTTCGGTAATGTAAACCGGAACATGCTTTCTACCGTCATATACTGCAATTGTGTGGCCAACCATTTGCGGAAAAATTGTGGACCGTCTTGACCAGGTCTTAATTACCCGTTTTTCGTTTTTTTCGTTAAGCTCCTCAATTTTCTTCAGGAGTTTCGAATCACAAAAAGGCCCTTTTTTAAGCGACCGACCCAAATTGGCTACCTCCCTTCAAAGTTACTTCCGTCTCTTAATAATTAACTTCGAACTGGCTTTCTTTTTCTTCCGGGTTTTTACCCCTAAGGTGGGTTTGCCCCAGGGAGTTACCGGGTGTCTACCAATTGGTGAACGTCCTTCACCACCGCCGTGGGGGTGGTCAACCGGGTTCATCACAACACCCCGCACGGTAGGACGTATACCTAACCAGCGAGACCGCCCAGCTTTACCAATTGTGATGTTTTCGTGCTCTAAGTTGCCTACCTGCCCAACGGTAGCCCGACACTCTAAAAGAACCTTTCGCATTTCGCCCGAAGGAAGCCTTAAAATTGCGTATCTTCCTTCCTTCCCCAGAAGTTGAGCAGCCGAACCTGCAGAGCGAACCAGCTGGCCGCCCTTTCCAGGATAGAGCTCGATATTATGAATTAAAGTACCTACCGGTATATTAGCAAGCGGTAAAGCATTACCTACTTTAATATCAGCCTCCGGACCAGACATTAAAACATCGCCCACTTTTAAGCCGTGAGGCGCGAGAATATAACGCTTTTCACCATCCGCATACGCTAAAAGAGCAATCCGTGCAGTACGGTTTGGATCGTATTCGATCGCTACAACCTTGGCCGGGATACCATCTTTATTCCGTTTAAAATCAATTATCCGATACAGTCTTTTATGGCCACCGCCCCGATGCCGAACCGTTAGCCGTCCTTGATTGTTTCGACCCGCATGCTTTTTTAAAGGTACAACAAGCGATTTTTCGGGCTCGGTTTTGGTAATTTCCTCAAAGGACGATACGGTAACAAATCTCCGACCGGGGGAGGTAGGTTTGTAAGTTTTTACAGCCATCCTTTTCCCTCCTTTTTTCTTGCTGCCGGTTATACGCCTTCAAATAACTCGATTTTGTCACCGGCTCTTAGTTTTACAATAGCTTTTTTATACTCAGGAGTCCGGCCAACAAAACGACCAACCCGCTTCATTTTACCTTTTACCCTGATAGTGTTAACTTTTTCCACTTTTACTTTAAAAAGTTCTTCCACGGCTGCTTTAATTTCAATTTTATTAGCATTTTTATCAACCACAAAAGTATATTTATTTTCTTGAGCTAAGTCCATTGATTTTTCGGTAATAAGTGGCCGAATGATAATGTCTCTGGGGTTTTTCACTTAAAACACCTCCTCGACTTTTAAGACCGCATCCCGGGTCATGATTAATTTGTCGTGATTCAGGAGGCTTAGAGCATTTAAGCTTGGAGCTGTCATTACCGAAACTCCAGGGATATTGCGAGCTGATTTTTCTACAACTTCATCATGTGACGCAGTAACAATCAGCGCTTTACCCTCAACTTTAAGGTTGTCTAAAACTTTAACCATATCTTTGGTCTTCGGTGCGGCAAAGGTTAAGCTATCAACCACAATAAGGTTATTTTCATTTACCTTATCAGACAGCGCCGATTTCAACGCCACCCGGCGTACCTTTTTAGGCACCGAATAGCTATAGTCCCGGGGATGGGGGCCAAACACTGTTCCACCTTTCCGCCAGAGAGGTGAACGGATACTCCCATGCCGTGCCCGGCCTGTCCCCTTTTGTCTCCAGGGTTTACGGCCACCACCGGCTACTTCTCCCCGAGTTTTTGTATCATGAGTTCCTTTTCTCTGATTGGCCTGATACATTAATGCTACTTCATATAAGACCGCAGTATTAACTGGAGCCCCAAAGATGTCATCTCTTAACTCAATTTCACCCACCTGGGCTCCTTCCATGTTATAAACCGGAACTTTGGGCATCTTTATCCCCCTTTCTTAACAAAAACTTCTATTTACCCTTTACTGCTTCTTTAATAATTAACAAACTTCCCCTAATTCCAGGTACTGAACCTTTTATCGCCAGAAGATTTCTTTCAGGATCTACTTTTACCACTTCTAAATTTTGAATGGTTACCCGTTCCATCCCAAGTCTACCAGGAAGTTTCCGGCCTAAAAATACCCGAGCCGGTCCTTTTGCTCCTAAGGAACCAGGACGACGGTGATATTTCGAACCATGGGCCATAGGTCCGCGATGGAAACCATGCCGCTTAATACCACCAGCAAAGCCTTTACCTTTTGTTAAACCGCTTACATCAACTTTTTCACCCGGTGCAAAGATATCAACTTTTATTTCCTGTCCCACTTCAAAAGCGTCAATGTTTTCTATCCGAAGTTCTTTTAAATAACGAACAGGCTTTAGATTTGCCCGGTTAAAATGACCCTTTAAGGGTTTACTTACTTTACTTTCTTTTATTTCACCAAAGCCAAGCTGAACAGCATTGTATCCGTCATTGGCCAGGGTTTTCTTTTGCACCACTACACACGGTCCGGCTTCAATTACCGTTACCGGTACTGCCTTACCATCTTCGGTGAAAATTTGGGTCATACCGACTTTTCTTCCCAAAATCCCTTTCGGCATTTGGTTCACCTCCTACAGCTTAATCTCAATGTCTACTCCCGCCGGCAGATCAATCCGCATCAACGCATCGATAGTTTTTGGGGTGGGATCGATGATGTCAATTAAGCGCTTATGCACTTTAAGTTCGAACTGCTCTCTGGAGTCTTTATCAATATGCGGTGAACGTAGGACCGTATATAAGCTTCTTTCCGTGGGAAGCGGAATCGGTCCTGAAACGTTAGCACCGGTCCTCTTGGCAGTTTCTACAATTTTAGATGCTGACTGATCCAAGAGGGTATGCTCAAAAGCTTTTAGCTTAATTCTAATTTTCTGCTTATTCACGCGTTACCCCTCCTTTTATTTCCCTTTTACATAAAACACCGGAGGAAGGGGAATCCATTCCCCCGCCTCCTGTTTTTCGCCGGGAGAGGCTACTTTATTCTTCGATCGCGGTAACAACCCCCGCGCCTACAGTTCTGCCGCCTTCCCGAATAGCAAATCTTAAACCTTCTTCAATAGCAATTGGCGTAATGAGCTCAATGTGAATTTTAATGTTGTCTC
>Ga0334722_10001958_pt1 | contig 24229 bp, 15 predicted proteins | sample C3_bottom_MG_FD_207210 | JGI IMG/M metagenome (GOLD analysis project Ga0334722, IMG submission 207210) | Sediment microbial communities from Yellowstone Lake, YNP, Wyoming, USA - C3_bottom | ecosystem: Environmental > Aquatic > Freshwater > Lake > Sediment | place: USA: Wyoming | collected... | reverse complement strand
TTACCTTATTTCCCCCGTCGGTAATCATACTATCACCTTTAGCCAAAGTCTCACAGCTAAACCCGTAAACGCCATGACCGCTGAAATTACTACCAGGCCGCTTGAAGTCGTCCTCCTGGTTAAGCGGTATACTGCGCCTTATGCTCGCGGCGTCGCCCTTTGCCACCCGCTGGCGCGGCTGGCAAGCGCTCCGCTCGCTCGCTCCCGCGCTGTTGAAGCTCGCCCGGCTCGCGGGGAAAAGCACCTCCTGTGCGCGGTCCGTCAAAGCCCGGCCCGCTCCCGCTCCGCTATCGCTGCGCGTACACCAAGGTATACTGCACCTTAGCCCGATAGGGGGACGTTGTTGACTAGTTGACTAACTATTTCCCTGAGCGCATAACAGCCTTCGGCCTTTCTCAACCAGTCGTGATATCCCGCTGCGTGTCAACCCCAGTTGCCCGCATAACGCTGTGCCGTCGATCCCGGCTTTTTCCTTTGCCATGTAACAGTAAAGCGCCCTGCCTTGCGAGGCTTTGTGCCCATGCCCCGGTCTTAGCAATTCTTCCCGGCTGATCCCCACCAGTTCCGCGGCTTCTTTAAGCACTTCTTCACTTGTTTTCATTACACACGGTTCTTCACCCGCTTTCTTCAGGATCTCTTCGACAAAATCGCCGCCGCCTAATACACGGTCATCGTAGGCCTCGCGGTTTTTCCCCAATCCGAGAACATTCAACAGTCCACCCATGCTCTTTACCAGCCCGCCGCCGGAGTACTCCCCGCGCTTATACTTATCACAGTGATCTTTGACGAACATCTCATAAGAAGCGGGATTCCCGCCGAAATGGCCCAGAATATAATCTCTTTCCAGGAAGTCCTGTTTCGTTCTGCCCATTAAAGCGCCATGGCCGCACCAAGGGTACTTCTCCAGTTCCGGTAAGTCTTTCACCAGCCCCGCCCTTATCGGGTTTAAATGGATATACGCCACAAGTTCCTGCAGATAAGCTTCCTCATCGCATAAGATGGCTTTATACCGATTCTGGAACAAATGCCCGGCGCGCCTGTGTCTTATGTTGAACCCTACCGCATAACCTGTCATCAGTCTGCGCATCAATTCCGCTAAAGGTTTTTTACCACGCAGGATCAACAGGTGAAAATGATTAGGGATAAGACACCAGGCCAGGCAGTTATTACCGGTCTTTTCCAGGTTGGTCTTAAGCCGTAAGATGAAATCCTCGCAATCCTCTTTTTTAATGAAGATCGCCTTTCGCTCATTGCCGCGAGCGATCACGTGGTATAACTGTCCGGCTATATCTATCCTTCCGTGTCTTGGCATATCGGCTCTCAAAAGTTAGTCAACTAGTCAACAACGTCCCCTATCCCCCATAAATTGTAATCACGTTCGTTGCGTGCCGTACCGCCACCCAACACCCCGGCCCAACCGTAATGCCATCCCATTCATCTTTGACTGCCACAACCACACCATCGGCCATTGAGGCAACTGGAATATCACCGCCTGTGTGAAAATCTGTGCCGCCATGATACTTTGTCGTGCCATCTTCCAACACCCGTGGCTCCATAAAATAGCCAGTATATCCGCCGGGGACCGGGCGGGCATATGGATTGTCAATGCCTGTTCCCAAGCCGCCACAATCGGCTTCGGTAAGCGGCCGTTTTTCAACAGCAAAAGCTGTTTGGCAGAAGCCTGAGATTGCCAGGCATAGCACCAATATGGTTTTCATTTTAAGTCACGTACGCAATGTTTAATAGCTTTTGTATAGCCGCGCGCTTTCCCCACAACCAAGTAAAAACCGTTCCGTATTTTCTGTGGCCGAATAATAGCGATCAAAATTTGTCCGGGCCCTTACCCCGCACGGCAGCAGCAATGCCTCCGGGGTCTGTTTCCATAAAACTTTACCTGTCATATCATAGAGCGCCATAACGGTTTGACTGCCGACCAGTAAATGCTTTTCGTCTTTTGCCAGGTATCCCAAGGGCCAATTCCCTGGGAACTTATGATCGTTGATATTATCTTTCCATACAACCCGACCAGTTTGTATTTCACGAACACGCAAATTTGGCCACTCAATAGCAGCTACATAATTAGCAGACAGAGTTTCATAAATGCCTCTTTCAATATCAAAAAGCTTTTTCCTGGTGGGGACATCATAAACTCTAACACTCCTCCCTGAACCCACAATGACGAATTTGTTGTAGAGCTTTGTAAACACACCACGTTTGTTTTCATGAAACTCCCATAACAGCTGCCTGGTTTTGGATTCAAAAAGCTTAGTCCCGGCAAACATATACCGGCCGTCTTCGGAAAAACCAGAATCACAGTCTCCACACGTTTTGCCACTACGCAACAACTGCCCGGCCATATCCAAAAGATAATAGGAAACAGGTTCTTCATCATCTTCATCCCGCAGCCCGGATTGAATTAAAACGTATTCATCCCCACCGATCTCGTGTCTTCCACGTTTTAAAGTTTCCCACAGCAGCTTGCCTTCGGAGTTAAAACACAGCTTTTTATGGGGTTCATATCTGGAAAGATTTTGAATCCCGTGCCTTTCTTTAATGGTATTCAACACGCCAAGGTCACAGACTATGAATTTCCCGCTGGCGCTGAATTTCATATTCAATATTGCCGTATCAGCCTTGTCCGATTTGAATTCATAGGTGCGTTTGGGCAATTTGCCTTCGTAGTGGTAATCCCACAATTTCTCGCCCTTAATGTTATAAAGCGTTAAATACCCGGTTTCATCGGCTATGGCTATTTCTGTGCCGTCTTTGCTTATTGCGGAGGAGGTAATTGGCTTGCTTAGTTTCTTCTCCCAGAGAAGCTTCGGGGAGATGGCCGACTCTGTGCTTGCATTTGCATCAGATTGAATTTGTGCCGCCGAAGAAACGGCTGCGGTCGGTTCACCCGCCGCACAAGTCCCGGCAAGACTCAAAAGTAAAACAAAAAAATTAAATGCGTTTTTAATCATAATCTCTCCACAAAAATTAATCCTGAATTATAGACAGTGGGGTAATCCTATATCTTGCCCCGGTAACCGGCATGTCAACATCTTCTATCACCTCATCATCCATCGGGCCTTCATAATCGTACCCCGGCAAAAAATCAAGGGCATCTTGCGTGGGAAGAATATATACCCGCCCTTTCATCATTTCACCGTTGTGCGTGACCCCTATCCTGACTTTTAATTCGTAACTCAAGTTTATGATTTGACCGGGGGTTATCTGTGGGAAATCCCACCTTAGGCAGGGAATAGGATCGTATGCGTCATTTGTCCAATAGACCGAGCTGTGGAACGTGTAAGTGCTCGACGCCGACGCGAACGCCATATGCGGCGGAGCGACCGCGACCACGGATATGTTTTCGAATGTTGTGGTTCCCTGGTTATTTACCACAATTCCGAACGAATATGTGCCGCCGGGACTAACACCGTATGGTTGGAATGTTTTAACCGTGAGCGCCAGAAGGGAGTTGTCCAACTTCTCGGTATTCAGTATGAATTTCGGAGGATTTATATTTGAGTTGAAGACGCCTTGGGCCAGCGCATACAAAGGCGAATCCAACATGCCGGTTACGGTTAATATTCCGCCCTCAAGGCGCTTGGCATACGTCCAGCCGGGCGCCTCGCCCTTGTCGGTACTGTATGACGCGAGCGAATACCCTTCACCATTATGCGGATTTGCCTGGTCGTCTATCGTGAGGCCGGTAAATATCGCGTTAAACGGACCTGTATAATCGCCGGTCATGTTTCCCTGCACGGCGGTTTGCGTTAAACTTAAGTTTACGGCTGGATAACTCTGTCCGGAAATCCGGGTTCCCTCGCCTGACAAATAGAGCTTTGCAAGAACAGTATTACCGATACGATTGCAATTTATCAGTCCGCCGGCCTTATTATAAATGCCGCTGCCGGGGACGGCCTCCGTAAGTTCCAGCTCAACCGAGCCGTAAATATCCCCGGTAGCCAGGCCTCGTATTAAAATTGCGCCGCCTTGCAGGAAAGCCGAGCCTTCAAAGCTGCCAAGGTATGGTTTCCCGTCAAGCATGGCGCTTACCGTGCCCCTGGCAAAGCCCTTACCCGCATATGCGCCGGAATTTATTCTCACAATGGCCAGTTGCGGGAAGCTGACGATGCCGGAAAAAGTTCCCGAGGCGGCGAGGTTATTAAACGCCATGTTTTCTTCGCTTATATCTTCCGTTAAAGACCTTGCGCTGCCGATAGTTTGCGAAGGGGCCGTTATAGATTCACCGGGGCCAAGGGTGCCGCCGGAAATTATGGCCCCATTATCAACGATCGAGCCGATGTCGCCAGCATATCCCCCCGTGCTGCCTCCACCCGTGACCGTTATATTACCGGTAAATATTTTCTGGCCGTAATAAGCCGCAATTCTCCCGCCCCCTCCGCCACTGTTAGAGTTGTAACCGTAATTTCCATTGGCTCGGATCAGGCCGGAGCCAATTAATCTGCCGGAAGCAATGTTTACCCCTCCACCTGAACCGGCCCCGCCGACGAAATCGCCAGTCCCGATAGCGCCATTTGCGCTCACAACACCGTCCACGGTAAGGTCCCCGGACACGGAAAGTCTTACAAATCCGCCGCCGGCTCCACCCGGATATGACGAATCGCTTATTTGATACCCGCCGCCGCTACCAAAATCCACGGGGTTTATAAGCGAGCCGTACGGCGGCAGATCGGACCCGCCGCCCTGCCCACCATAACTGCCGCCGCCACCATAAGCCCCGTCATTGCCCCTGCCGGGCCCACTGCCTGGCGGATACCCCATGCCGTCAGCAAGAACCATGCCGCCGGCAGCAACGGTCATTGAACTTTTAACTATCAGGTCAATTTTATGCTGGCTCGGAGCGACAACCCCTCCGTTGTTTACCATTACAGCATTCATTGTAAGGGTGTCGTTTACCGCAACTGTAGCCGCCGTAATTTCTAGAGCAGCCTCAAAAACCGCCCCTGTCGGGAAGGCCGCCATCGAACCGGATTTGACAATAATTTTTGAGATTTCCGCCGCATTGTAATTGGCGCCCGGGATATCCGTATGACCGGATATTCCATTATTATCAAAAGCAAGAATGCTGTTTATCAGGACGCTTCCAGCCCCCCCGGGATAAGCGTGAAAACTCCCTTCACCGTAGGCGCTGATGGTTCCCTGGAACAAAACAGTCTGGCCGGAAAGAGCTACTCTTCCGCCGCCGCCAGCGCTGTTGTAGTTGTAGCCATAGCCGCCGTTTGCGGTAATCGCCCCGGTTCCTTTTAGTTCCCCCGCAGCAATATTAATAGTGCCGCCTGAACCACCCCCGCCATAGTTATCCGGCCCGGGAGTCCCATTTGCGCTTATAACGCCGTCCACGGTAAGGTCCCCGGACACGGAAAGTCTTACAAATCCGCCGCCGGCTCCGCCCGGATATGTTCCGCTCTGGTCAATTTTAGCCCCGCCGCCGCTGCCAAAATCTACAGGATTAATAAGCGAGCCGTAAACCGGCCCGGTAGAACCGCCGCCTATGCCACCATAACTGCCGCCGCCGCCCATAGCGCCATCCGGACCCCTGCCAGGCCCGCTGCCCGCCGGATAACCTTTACCAGCGGCGATGAGCCGGCCTGTCGAACTCACGGTCATGGAAGACGCGGTGAGCGTCAACGTGCCGGTCACGCCGGAGTTGTTATACGCGGCCACGTTAAGCGTGCCGTCTATACGGATAAAATCGCTATAGGAATGCGCTCCGTCAAGGGTGTAGGCTTCTCCGGCGGGAACTATAAGGTTGGTAGAATTATCAGTTATTGCGGCGCTTGAAAATGAGACATTGAAAAACAAAATGGCAAAAACGCCTATTTTCGCCACTGATGCATGGGTGACGTTGTTGAAATATTGGCTATCTATTCCAAAGAGTTTCATGCGAATCATGTCCTTCTCCGCTTAACCCAGAAAACCATCATCTGCTCCACAGAACTCTTTCAATGCTTTTAAAAATAAAAAAACCGCCTGCGACACAAATTGCTTTGTTCTGGGGCGAAGCCTCTTGGTGCGGATCGTGGTGTATGCCCAAAGCCACTACTTATTGACTAGTTTCTACCAGACGATTTGATTCTTGTCAAGTCTCGCGCGCGTCAGTTTCGCGGCAAGTTCACGACGAGCGGCGAGGTGTTGAATATTTCTTTTTTAACGTCTGTTTGGAGGGTTTTTCAGGCCGGCAGTGTGGGACAATATAGTTCTTTGCCCTTATCGTGGGGCGAGGCCGCGGGAAGAGTTTCTGATCTGCAGGCGCGGCTGCACATATGTCCAGCCGCGAAATCTGCTGTTCCTTATGCGGCGGGCGAGTTGCGGACCGAGGTTCCGGCGGAGGCGGTATACCAGCGACGAAATGGCATCATGCTTTCCGACCGGCGGGTCTATGAAGACATGGGCGCAGAGTTCCTCTTCCGTTACGAAAGCCGGGCTCTTCTCAAAAAGCAGCGCGAAGAACCGGAACTGCTCCGGCGGGAGTTGGAATGCCGGCCGCTCCCCCTGCATTATGCTCTGAGTCACTGCGTTAAGGGTCAGATCCGGTGTTTTAAGAATGCCCCGGGCCCAGTCTGCGCGCCTTACCTGCCTTTTAACCAGCGCGAGCAATTCGGAATAAGGCTTACCTTTTTCAATAAAGACGTCGGCTTGGCAGATCTCATAGCTGTTGATGGCCTGCTCGGTGTCGGCGCTCAGTATGATTATCGGTTTTTTCTTCAGGTACTCGTTGCCACGCACGAACCGGCAAATCTCATCGGCGGGCTTGTCGGCCAAGTGGTAATCCAGAAGAAAGCAGTCAGGTTTGTACTGGTCAGCCAGCTTTACCGCCTCCGCGCAGGTTTCGGCGGGGTAAACGGTAAAACCAAAGGCCTGGAAATACCTGGCCAATAGCGTAAGCGAGAACTTATGATCCTCGGCGATCAATATCGTGTTGCCCATAGCCAACCCAAAAGTATTCTACAAAACTTCCATGCTAAGCTATAACTTAAGCGGCAAACGCCATGCGTCGAAAGCTGGTTCGCGCGACGGACGCCGGACACGGCACGGCGTCAATTCAAAACATATTACGAAAATGCTAGATTATCTGCAGCTATCATGAAAGCGCTTATCGTAAATCTGAACCTGGCGATAGATAAGACCGTGCTGGTCCCGGTTTTCAGGCCCGGCCATATTCACCGCTTTTCCGGCACTATCACCCAGCCGGGCGGCAAAGGCGTCAACGTGGCGCGCGCGCTCAAAGAACTCGGCTGCAGGCCGGTCGTGGCGGGCTTTATAAGCGGGAACAACGGCCGTTGGATAGCGCAGAACCTTCCTCATGAGAATTTTCCCGGTCTCCTGGTCCGCCATGGCGCGGGAGAATCCCGCATCTGCTATTCGGTGGTGGATAGTGCCGGCGTCTCCACGGATTTTAACGAGGACGGTCCGGCCGTTCCGCCCGCGGCCCAGGCCCTGCTGCTCCGCAGGCTCGCCCGGAAGGCCGGTTCTTTCCAGGTGGCGGCGGTCTGCGGCCGCATGTCGACGGGGCTCAGAAAAGGTTTTTATTCCCGTCTTACCCGCGTGCTGAAGAACGCCGGCTGTTTTACGGCCTTTGACGCCAGCGGCGCTCCCCTGCTGGAAGGCCTGAAGGCCGGCGCCGACATGGTAAAGATAAACAAGAGCGAATTCGAAGAGATCTCGGGCGCGGCTTTTTCCCGCCCCAATATCCGCCGCTTCTTCGGAAAATATTCCCCGCACGGCCTGAAGGTCCTTATAGTCACCAGCGGCCCGCGCAATACCGTCGCCGTTTCGCAGTTCGGCGTGTGGGAAGCGCGCCCCGTGCCGCTCAGCCGCCTTGCGAGTCCGGTGGGCGCGGGCGACTCCTTTATGGCCGGTTTTCTGTACGGCTTCATGAAAGGGCTGTTTTTCGAGAAGAATCTGAAGCTCGCGACCGGCTGCGCCACTTCCGACTGCCTGACGCTGGGCGCCGGCCGCATCTCCCGCCGGAAAGCCGAGGCTTTCTCCGCGGAGGTCAGAATAAAGGAATTTTAAGACAGGAGCGGAACGCCATGGAAAAATTGAACGCCATAGAAGCCATACTGGAAAAGGCGCACGCCGAAAAGAGGACCGCCCTCCTCGAGACCGAGGTCTACGAGATACTCGGCTTCGCCGGCCTGGCCGCGCCCAAATATATTTTTCATCCGGCCAAAGACCTCGACCCAGCCGCGGCCGCCCTGGACGCGGTCTCCAGGCTGGAAGGCCCGAAAGTGGTCGTTAAAGTCGTTTCTTCGAAGACCCTCCATAAGACCGAATCCGGCGGCGTCAAGCTCCCGGCCCGCGAAAAAGAAGCCGTGGAAGCCGCGTTCAGGGATATGCTGGCTAAATTCCCCGAAGCGGAGGGCCTGATGGCCTGCGAATTCGCCGAACATTCCCCCTTCGCCCTGGGCGAGGAAATAATGCTCGGGGCCCGTGCCGACGACGCTTTCGGTCCGGTCATTACTCTCGGGGTGGGCGGCACCAACGCCGAGGCCCTTACCGCTTCGCTCAGGCCGGGCGTCAGTCCCGCCATAATGCCGGCCGAACTGGCCCATAACTCCGCGGACTGGCAGGCGTTCCTGGATAAAAGCTGGATCTGGCGCTATACCGCCGGCAAAGTGCGCGGCTCCCGGCGCATAGCGCAGGACGGGGAGATGGTGAACTGGCTGGAGGCTTTCGCTTATATCATGCGCTATTTCCGCGACGGAGGCGCTTCGAAATTCGCCATCGTCGAGTTCGAGATAAATCCCGTGGCCGTTTCAAAAGGGCGGCTGGTGGCGCTGGACGGCGTGCTGCGTTTCAGGCCGGTGCAAAAGAAAGAACGCGTCAGGCCTTCCAGGAAAGGCGTGGCCGGTCTGTTGAAACCTTCCGTGGTGGCGGTGGTGGGCGTGAGCGAAAAGAAGATGAACATGGCCCGCATAATCCTCAACAACGTGCTCAAGGCGGGCTTCGACAAAGAGAAGGTCTTTGTGATCAAAGAGGGTACGGCCGAGATAGACGGCGTGAAATGTTTCGCCGATCCCGCGGAACTGCCCGAGACCGTGGATATGTACGTGGTCGCCGTGCCTTCCGCCGAAGTTCCCGACGTGCTGGCGAAGGCCGGGGCTTCCGGCAAGGTGAACGGCGTGGTCCTCATCTCCGGCGGCATGGGCGAGAAGGCCGGCAGCGAAGACGTGGGCGCGAGCGTGGTGCGCGCCATAGCGGCGGCCAAAGAAAAAAATCCGGACTTCGTCCTCAGCGGCGGAAATTCCCTCGGCATCGTGCTTCCCCGTTCCAAGGTCAATACGCTTTTCATCCCGGAGTATAAGCTGGCTTATCCGCTGGGCGAGAACCCTCACATCGCGGGCACGGCTTTCGTGAGCCAGAGCGGCGCCTTCGTCATTTCGGCGCTGAGCAAGATGCCCTGGCTGAAACCCGCCTACAGCGTAACGGTGGGCAATCAGCAGGACGTTACGGTCCCGGATTACGTCGAGAGGCTTTCGGAGGAGGAAGACCTGAAGGTGATCCTGGTCTACCTCGAAGGTTTCAAGTACGCCGACGGGCTGGTTCTGGCCAAGGTCATAGAGAAGGCGCGCAAGAAGGGCAAGCAGGTGATAGTTTACAAGGCCGGCCGGACGGCGACCGGCCAGAAAGCGGTGATGGGCCATACGGCGTCCATAGCGGGCGACTACCTGGTGACCAGGACCATACTGGAGGCGGCCGGCGCGCTGGCGGCCGACAGCTTCGACGACTTCAACGACCTGGCGGCCATGGCCTGCTATTTCTCCAGGTTCGACGTGAAGAGCGGCAACACTTTTTTCATCAGCAACGCCGGTTTTGAATCGGCCGGGATGGCGGACAGCGTGAGCGGCCGCCTTACGGCCGAATTGACGGACGCGAAAGTCATAGAAAATATGCAGAAGGTCCTGAAGGAATTCCGGCTGGACGGCATCGTCGACGTGAAGAACCCGCTGGACATCACGCCCATGGCCTCCGACGCCGCCATCGGGCAGATAACCGACCTGGCCCTGGGCTCCGCCGAGTTCGGCGGGGTGCTGCTCTCGATGGTGCCGCTTACCCCGGCCATGAACACCCTGCCCAAAAGCGGCGCGACTTATCCAGACGACCTGGAGCGCTCTTTCCTCAAGCACACCGCGGAACACATGCGGCATGAAGGCAAGCCGCTGCTCTTCTGCGTGGCGGCGGGCGCCCTTTACGATCCTTACTGCGAGTACGCGCTAGGGCTGGGCATGCCGGTCTTCCGCTCGGCCGACCGCGCGGCGCAGATCTATAAAAAATATCTGGAATATATCCTTACCGCTTAAGCCGCTTTCTTGAGGATCCCTTCCACGGTCTTAAGGTCGTAGTCCATTCCCCAGCCCTTTATCAGGCCCATGGCGTTCTCCGCTATCTTCGGGATATCGGCGGCCGGGATCTTCACGTCGGAAAGTCTGGTGGGCGCGCCTATTTTTTTGAACCATTTCTCGAAGGCGGTTATGGCCGCTTCCGCCGTCTTCGCTCCGAACACGGCCGCGCCGAATTTCTCCAGCCGGGCGGGTCCGTCCTTTTTCAGATGATATCCGAACCAGGCCGGCATCACGATGGCCAGCCCCGCGCCGTGGGCTATATCGTAAAGCGCGCTGAGCGAATGTTCTATGGCGTGGTTCGGGAAACTGGTCCCGCCGTAGCCCAGCGACTGGAGCCCGTTCAGGGCCAGCGTGGCCGACCACATCATTGAGGCCCTGGCGTCGTAATCTCCGGGGTCCGCCATTATCCGGTCCGTGGACGTTATAACGGAGCGGGCGATGGAGTGGACCAGTTCGTCGGTCACCGCGGCGTCCCGGTCGGTGGTCGTGAAATATCCCTCTATTATGTGCGCCAGGGCGTCCACCGCCCCGTTCGCCGCCTGCGCCTTCGGCAGCGTCATCGTGGTTGCGGGGTCCAGTATGGAGACCCTCGGGAAGAGCGCGGGCGCCATTGCCGAGAATTTCTGTTTCGTCTCCTCTTTGGTCAGCACGCAGCCCTGGTTCATCTCGGAGCCGGTGGCGGGAATGGTCAGGACCGTGAAGAGCGGCAGGGCGTCCTGGATGCGGGCTTCGCCGCAGAAAAAATCCCAGATGTCCCCCCCGTACTTCGCGCCGGCGGCTATGGCCTTCGACTCGTCTATAACGCTGCCGCCTCCGGCCGCGACGATCAGGTCGCACCCGCCCTCCCTGGCTTTCCGCACGCCTTCGCGCGCGTGCGTCAGGACGGGATTGGGCTTTACGCCGGGATGTTCGATGACCGTTATGCCGCTCTTGGCCAGCGAGGCCGTGACCGCGGCGTAAACCCCGTTCTTCTTTATGCTGCCGCCGCCGTAGACGAAAAGCGCCTTCTTCCCGGCCTTGGCCGCTTCGGGCCCTATTTTGGCTATATTGCCTTTTCCGAATATTATCCTGACGGGATTATGAAAAGTAAAGTTCTGCATAATATCTCCTTTTGCGCGGCCGGGCCGCGTCCGCACACCTATTTGTATATTTTTTGCCGCGAAAAGACAAGGCGCCGATTTTTATTTTTGTAGAATATGCTTATGGCGCGCGATCTCAGGATATTACATGCGAGCGAGAGTTCCAGCTGGTCCGGCGGGGCCGCGCAGGCTCTCGCGCTGGCGGTCCGGCTCAAAGCGGCCGGGCATACCAACGTCATAGCCTGCCCGGAGGGCGGCGATCTCTGGAAAAAGGCGGCTGCGGCCGGCCTCGAGACGCACCGTTTTAAACCCCGCAGGGATTACGACCTTCCGTGCGCTTACGAACTGGCGCACTTTATAGAACGCTGGAAGCCGGATGTCGTGCACGCCCATCATCCTAAAGCGCACGCTATGTGCCTCCTGGCTAAAACGATCACCCGCCGCAAGCCGGTCCTGGTGGTCACCCGGCGCGTCTCACACCCGATCATAACGACTTTTTTCGCGCGGCTTAAATATAAAGCCCCGCTCATTAACGGCTATATCGCCGTGGCCGATTCCATCCGCGGTATGCTCCTGGCTTACGGCCTGCCGCCGGAAAAGGTCAGGACGATATACAGCGGCGTGGACGAGGAGCGCTTCAAGCCCTCGCCCCCTTCGGAAAAGATAATGACGGAACTGGCGCTTCCCCCCGGAGTGCCGGTGGTGGGGCTTGTCGGTAACTACAGTTTCGACAAGGGCCAGCACGTGATGATAGAGGCGGCCAGCCGGCTTCTGGGCGAAGGCGTGAAATTCATCCTGCTGCTGGCGGGACGCGATACCGATTCCCAGGCCGCGAAGGACCTGCTCGTTCATAAGGGGTTTCCGCTGGAGCGGGCCCGCCTCCTGGGTTTGAGGCAGGACGTCCCGGAACTGCTGTCCGTTCTGTCGGTGAGCCTTAATTGCGCGGTCAAAGGCGAAGCTTTAAGCGGGTCCATCAGGGAGTCGCTGGCCATGGGCGTGCCCGTCATAGCCAGCGATATCTCCGGCAACGGAGAGCTTGTACGGCCCGATAAGACCGGGATCTTGTTCCCGCCCGGGGACGATGCCGCTCTTTATACGAGGTTGAAATATGCGCTCGCCAACCCGGAAGCGCTGCGGGGCATGGCCGACCGGGGATTGGCGCTGGTGCGCGAAGAATTTACGGTGGATGTGATGGCCCGCAAGACTTTCCTGTACTACCGGGAGCTGCTTAAGTAGTTCCCGGCCAACCTTTTTCCGTTATATAAGTTTCGGCAGCAGCAGCCAGGCCATGCCGAAGAGGGCCAGGAAGCCGGTCACGTCGGTGATGGTGGTCAGCACTATGCCCGAGGAATGAGCCGGGTCGAAGCCCAGTTTCTTCATGGTCAAGGGTATGAGCGCGCCGCTTAAGCCGGCGGCTACGAGGTTCACCACCATGGCCACGCCGATGACCAGCCCCAGCCAGGGGTTGCCCTTCCAAAGCCAGATCACGAGCGCCGTCACCAGGCCGGTGACAAAGCCGTTCACCAAGCCCACCCAGACTTCCGTGAGGACCAGTTTCATGGCGCTTTTCGGCTCTATCTCGCGCATGATCATGCCCCTGAGGACAACGGAAAGGGTCTGGGTCCCGGCATTGCTGCCCTGTCCCGCCACTATCGGCAGGAGGACGGCCAGCATGGTGATCTTCGCTATCAGCCCCTGGAACATCGCCACCACGGCGCCGGCCAGGAACACCGTGGCCAGGTTTATATGCAGCCAGGGCAGGCGTTTTTTTATTTTGAAGGCCGCCGGGGAATAGACGCGCTCCTCCGCGCTGGCGCCGAACAGGATCTGCAGGTCTTCGGTGGCCTCTTCCTCGGTCGAGGCTATGATGTTCTTCATGTTGACGATGCCGATCAGACGCCCGGTCTCGTTGACCACGGGCACGGCGAGGTAGTGCTTCCTGGAGAACATGGCCAGCAGTTCTTCCCGGTCGGCGAAAGGGGACACTTTTATCACGTCCCTGATCATTATTTCCGCGACCGGGGAATCCATCGTGGCCAGCAGGAGGTCGCGCATGTTCAGGACACCGAGCAGCACGCTGGAATCGTCCACTACGTAGCAATAGGTGGCGGGCAGGTGTTTCTTGGCGATCTGGCGCAGCTTGATTATGACCTCCCTCACTTTCATGTCGCTGCGGAAGGCCAGGAAATCTGTATGCATCATGCGGCCTGCGCTTTCCTTGGGGTAAGCCAGGATCTCGGCCATGTCCTTGGAAAAATCGTGGGCCAGCAGGGGGATCACCGCCTTCGAAAAAGCCGGGTTGAAGCGGCGGAAGACGTCGGCCGCGTGATACTTGCCGATCTTGAGCAGGATGTCCGCCGCCTCCTCTTTGGAGTTCTTCTCCAGCAGCTGCGCGGCCGTCAGGGGAGGCAGGTGTTCCAGGCACTGCGCGGCGACGGCGGAAGGCAGTTCTTTCAGCACCTGGGCCGCGTCGGAAACGGAAAGCGTTTCAAGCGCCTGCGCGGCCTTATGCGGGTCGCTCTGGATGAATTTTTTTACGATCTCGATGGACGCTTCTTTTTTTTTCATTTTATTTTCCGGTTCTTCTTTGCCGCCGCGGCGCGCCGCAGGCGGTCCATTATCGCCCGGCCGAGCCCTTTTTCGGGCACCGGCTCGGCCAGTATTACGTCCACCCCCGCCCGGTCCAGTTCGTGCAGGTGAGAGAAGAGGTTGGCGGCCGCCTCCCCGAGGTTCCCGGTAGAGGAAAGGATCCTGAAGGTTTTTACCGCCGCGGCGGGACGGGAAGTGAAAGCCAGATAGCCGTAGCGCACCCCTTTCCGCATTTTCAGCCGGGCCTGGCCGATAAGGCGCAGAGCGGCACGCGGCGAATAATGTTTTGCCAGCTGGCCGGGCGAGACGGGCCTCTTGCCGCCTTTAAGCGCGGCGTTCAGCTCGCCGGTCGCTCTTTCCACCGCTTCCTGCGGCAGCCCGCCGTGGCGCAGTATGAACCATCTCCCGTTCTTAAAGGTAAGCACCGTGGATTCAACTCCGATCCTGGCCCGGCCGGCGTCCAGTATGATATCCGGTCCGTCCGTCAGCTGGTCGCGGGCGTGGGCGGCGGTGGTGGGGCTTAGAGAACCGAAGCTGTTGGCGCTCGGGGCCGCCACCGGCGTTCCCGCCGCCCTTATAAGGGCCAGGGCCGCGGCGTTATCCGGCATGCGCAGGGCCACGGTGTCGAGCCCGGCGGTGACGATATCCGGGACTATCCTCTTTTTCGGCAGCACCAATGTCAGCGGTCCCGGCCAGAAACGCTTCATCAGGGCTTCGGCGCCCACGCTTACCCGGGCCAGGGTCCTGGCCTGGGCGATGGACGCCACGTGCACTATGAGCGGATCGAAGCGCGGCCTTTTCTTTATCTCGAATATCCTGGCGACGGCTTTCGCGTTAAGAGCGTCGGCGCCAAGACCGTAAACGGTTTCCGTGGGGAAAACGGCGGTCCCCCCGCCCCGGATGAAGGCGGCGGCTTTCCTGACGGCGGCCGGGCTGACTTTGGCGAACAGTGTCATTTTTTCAGATGTTCCAGATATTTCTTATAACCGATCTTAGCGGCCCTGGCGGACTTGGCCAGCACTTCTTTCTTCATCGTTTCGCGGTAGACCGCGAGAGCGCGCGCGAGGGGCTTGTTGTTCAGCGCCAGTATCCCGACGGCCAGCAGAGCGGCGTTCTTGGCGGCGTTCACGCCCACGGCCGCCACCGGTATGCCGGGCGGCATCTGGGCTATGGAGAGCAGGGCGTCCAGGCCTTCCAGGGAACCGCTTATAGGAACCCCTATCACGGGCTTGGTCGTGAACGAGGCTATTACGCCGGGCAGATGCGCGGCGCCGCCGGCGCCGGCGATGAAGACCCGCACCCCGCGGGCCGGGGCCTTCCTGACGTAGGAAGCGGTCTCTTTCGGCGTCCTGTGCGCCGAAAGTATCCGCAGGTCGTACTTGATAGAGAATTTTTCGAGCGTCTCGGCCGCCGCCTTCATGACCGGCAGGTCGGAATCGCTACCCATGATTATCGCCGCTTCAGGCATAAAGTCCTCCGGCTGGATATCTTAAGCTTAAATGATTTTATGAATTTAACGGCCCGTAAACAAACTAAAATATCCGGGCCCGTGAACGCGCAAAAAACGCGCTTAAAATAGTATAAAATATGGGTGATCTGAAAGCGTGCGCCGCCGGATGAGGGAGACAGACGTATGCGCGGTAAAATACTGCTGGTAGACGATAGCGAAGAACTTCGCGCCGAATTCAGGCTCTGGTACCCGGAGTACGACATAAAAGAGGCTTCCAGCGCTGAAGCGGCCTTGGTCGTGCTTAAAAAGCCGAACGAACTGGACATCGTCATCCTCGACGTGAACCTGCCCGGCATGAGCGGTATAACCGCGCTGGAAAAAGTGAAGGAGCTCGCGCCCGAAAAGCGGGTCATAATCATGACCGGCTACAGCACCAAGGATACGGCCATCCACGCGCTTATCGGCAAGGCCGATAATTACGTCGAAAAACCTTTTGGTCTCAAGCCCATGCGCGAGGTCATTGAAAAAGAGCTGGCGGCCGCCCGCGGCAAGGGCCGGCCGCAGGATATGGATCTGGCCGGCAAAATAGAGCACGTGCGCGGGTTCATAGAGGGCAACTGCTTCAAGAAGATCACCCTGCGCGACGCCGCCGAAGCGGTGTTCCTGACGCCTAAATATCTGAGCCGGGTCTTCCGCCGCGTGACCGGCATGGGTTTCAACGATTATAAGCTGAAGGTGAAGATGGACCAGGCCAAACGGATGATGCTGCGCGAGCCCGGCGTAAGCGTGAAGCAGATCTCCGTCAGGCTCGGCTACGCCAATGCCGAGTCTTTCATAAGGCAGTTCGAAAAAATAGTGAAGCTTACGCCCTCCTGCTACCGCAAGAACAAGAAATGCCCGGCGCGGCCCAAAAAGCGTCGCTGAGCCGCGCCCCCATCCTCTTCCCGGGCAGTCCCTCCCTGTAATTCCCCGAAGTGGGAAAAAAGTCAATGTAAAGCGGAACCCGCCAATGGCGGGCCGCGCCGCGCCGCTGTATAATATCAACGATTCAAGTTGAGGCGCAAAGAGCGCGGCTGACAGGGGCGGTGAGTTCTATGGAAAAGTCATCATCAGGGGCCTTTAAGGAAAATATCGACGCTATTTTCCACGAGTACAAAGGGGCTTCCTCCCCTTTGGTTAGGCCGTCCCCGTCAAACCCGTACCCCCGGAAACCGGTACGCAGTACGGTCCTTGTGGTGGACGACAACAAGGATTACCGGGAACTTATAAAACATCTCCTGGCGGTCAATCATTATAACGTGCTGGAAGCCGGCGACGGTGAAGAAGGGCTCGCCGTGATCGGCCGCAATAACCCCGACCTGGTGCTGGTGGATTTTAACATGCCCAAAATGAACGGGTATGAGCTTATACAGGAAGTGCGCAGTAATTACGATATGCGTAAACTGCGCATTATAATGTTCACCGGCGCGTCCAACCGCGCCCAGTTGCGCACTCTAAACATGGATATCTCGGACTTTCTGGAGAAACCGGTCTCGAACGCCAAACTGCTGGAGAGCGTGAGCAAGGCCCTGGGCAAGCCGGCGCAGACGGCTGGTACGGAGCTCCGCGCGGCGCCGCAGCCGGCCAAAGTCCAGCCGGCCGCTCAAACCAATATGCCCATAGAGCCCCAGCCCGGCTCGATACAGATAGAACGCTTCGGTCCGGGGTCCGAGGAGGACTCCGCTCCGCTGGTCATGGCGGAGCCGCCGGTCCCGGTCAAACCGGTAGAACTTCCCCCCGAGGTCCAGGCTCCCGCCCCGGCCGCGGAGCCGCCGCCCGAGGTCCGGGCCGCGGCGCAGACCGGGCTCGAACAGCTCGAGCCGGCGGTCCAGGAGGCGGCCGAGCCCACGGCCGGAGAAGCCGCGCCGGAGCCGGAAGAGGTGGTCCCGGAAGTGGAAGAGGTCTTTACCAACGAGGACACCCACGAACTGGAACTGATAGACGCCACCGCCGAGCGAAAAGAAGAGGCGCAGGACGCGGCCGGCCTTGAGAACATCAGGATGGATTCGCCTCTCATACAGATGGTCAACAAGATCCTTATGAAAGCCGTCGAGCTCCGCGCTTCGGATATACACATGGAGCCGCAGGAGACCAAGGTCGTAGTGCGCGTACGCGTGGACGGCGTGCTGAAAGTGCTTACCACGCTTCCCATCGCCATACATTCCCGTCTGACCGCGCGCATAAAGATCATGAGCAATCTGGTGATCACCGAAAGGCGTCTCCCGCAGGACGGTCAGTTCCGCGTACAGATAAAAGGCCAGAAAATAGAATTCCGCGTCAGCACCCTGCCCTGTATCAGGGGCGAAAAGATCGTCATGCGCATACTGGGCCAGAGCAAGCTTAACGCCGATCTGACCCACCTGACCCTGACGCCCCGCGAACTCAAGGCCGTGGAAGGCGTGCTTAAGAGTCCCAACGGCCTGATACTGGTCACCGGTCCCACCGGCAGCGGCAAGACAACCACGCTTTATACCATGATAAACGTCCTTAACAAGCCGGACGTCAATATCATGACCGCCGAAGACCCGGTGGAGTACGAAGTGCCTAACGTCAACCAGGTCAAGATACGTCCTGCCGTGGGCCTCACTTTCGAGTCCACCCTGCGCGCTTTCCTGCGCCAGGACCCCGATATCATGCTGGTGGGCGAAATAAGGGACCTTGAAACGGCCGAGATAGCCATCAAGGCCTCTATCACCGGCCACCTGGTCTTTTCAACGCTGCATACCAACAGCGCTCCCGCCACGGTGGTCCGCCTCACGCACATGGGCGTCGCGCCTTACCTGGTCGCGGCCAGCGTCAGGCTGGTGATAGCGCAGCGCCTCGTGCGCACGCTCTGCCCGCGCTGCAGGGTTTTCGGCCATCTGTCGCTGGAAGACAAAAAATTCATTACCGCGGAGGAAGCCGGGCTCCTTAAGAGCGTGTACCACCCGGGCGGCTGCCCTCAATGTCATGGTACCGGCTACCTGGGCCGGAAACCGCTTTTTGAAGTGATGCCGGTGGAAAGCTCCGGCATGCGCCAGCTCATAACCTCCAATTACAACGTGGATATGCTCAACGAGCTGGCGGTTAAAGAAGGAATGACCACGCTCAGGCAGTCGGCGCTGGCCGCTGTCGCGCAAGGCAGTACTTCTATGCAGGAGGCCCTCAAGATAATGATGGGATAATATTATGGAACCGCTTGAACAGGATGATAATTTCGGACAAGTCGCTTCGGCCGCCGCGGAAAGCGGGCGGTACGCCATGTCCTATCCGGAGATCTGTTCCGCGTTCCTTTCGGCGTTGTCCAAGGCTATAAAGAGCGCGGGGATATATTCCGTCAGTCACCCCATGGTCATGGGCTCGCTGGAAAAAGCTTTCGGTCTGCTGAATTCCGTCCTCGCCGCCGGCCGCGAAACCAGGCTCACTGTTTCGTTCGCGCACGATACCTGGATGTTCAACGACGCGGCCGTGCCTTCCATTACCCCGGAATCACAGCAGCTGGGTAATTTCTTCAGAGCCCACGCGGTACAGGGCGTGACTTTCCTCGCCGGGGTGCGCTCTTTCGAGGTGGGAGCCCTTTGCGAGTACATGGCGACCAGCCCCCGCAACCAGCCGCCCGGCTATTTTAAGGATTTTCTGAAGTACAGGGGTGTTACCGGTGTTATTCCGGAAACGGTGCGTTACGTAAAAGACCCGGGATACGCGCCGCGCGCGGCGGCCAGGCCCGCTGTTGCCGTAAAGCCCCGGTCGGCGGCGATTGCTTCAGCCCCTGAGGCAGCGCCCCGGCCGGCGGCGGTCTCTCCGGTCCCGGCGGCGGAGCCGCGGGTGGAAGATTTCGAATTTTCGGAAGCGATGTTCGCCGATATCCAGGCTTCGGCGGCGCCCCCGCCGGTCAGGGCCGTCCCCAAACCCGCGCCCGGGCCGGAGGCCGAACCAGCCGTTAAGGCGCCTGAACGCCGGGCGGAACCGCGGCCTTCCGCGGGAAAGTCCGAAGCCGGGATCGAGGACCGGGGTCCGGGCTCCGGTCCCGGCAAGGGCGCGGGCGAGGGTTCCGGCGGCATACTGGGCGGCATGAGCCTGGGGTCCCTGCTGACCAAACTGGTGGAATCGGCGGTAACGGACCCCAAAGAACGCGTCCATGTTTATGAAGACGCGCTCAAGATGCTCCGCGAGACGCTGGCCCAGCAGGTGGCCGCCACCACCAAAGGCCTTGCGGAAGAGAAGGATCGCATCCTGAACACCCGCAACCGCACGGAGCAGGTCCTTTCACAGGTGGCCGAAGGCAAGGTCATAGTGGACAAAGATGGTAAGATCCTCATGATGAATCCCGCGGCGGAACAGATCTCCGGTAAACGCTTCGCCGAGGTGGCCGGCAGGCACGTCTCGGAGCATCTCAGGTCCGGGGAGCATATCCTCACCATGTCGAAGGACATGGACCTGTCGTCCGGTATGCAGCTCTCCGGCGAAGTAAGCGTCTCGGGAGACCAAAGCGTGGCCGACGCGATGCGCCGCTCAATGGCTCTGCTGGAGGACGACGAGGGCAGGGTTGTCGGCGCTTACGCCACGCTGCCCGACATCACCAAGTTCAAAGAATCGCAGCGCCTGCAGGAGGAGTTCCTTTCCAAGATAACCCACGACCTGCAGTCCCCCCTTTCCTCCATCAGTTCCGCCCTGGAAATGCTGACGGATACCGCGGGCGCGAAACTGGACACCGATGAAAGCAAATTCCTCGCCATCAGCCTCAGGAACAGCCGCAGGCTGAGCGAAATGATACGCGGCATTCTGGATTTCTCCAAACTGCAGTCCGGTAAGATGACCGTGCATCCGGAACCCGTTTCCGTCGGGGCCATACTGAAGGAGGCCGGGGAAGGGCTGCTGCCCTGGGCTAAAACCAAGGGCCTGTCCCTTGTGGTGCGTCCCCCGGCCCCGGACGTTATGGCCATGGCGGACCACTCAAGAGCGGTCCAGATCCTTACCAATCTTATCTCTAATGCCATCAAGTCCACGCCGAAAGGCGGCACCATCGTAGTGGCCGCGTCGCGTACGGCTAATCCCGACCCCGGCGTGGTCATAGGGGTGAGAGATACCGGCCTCGGGATATCGAAAGAGGATATGAAGAAGCTGTTCAATAAATTCGTGCAGCTTGAAGGCGCGGGGCCGAGAGAGGGTGTGGGGCTGGGACTGTCGATCGTTAACGAACTGGTAAAGCTGCACAAGGGTAAGATCTGGGCCGACAGCGAGCCGGGCAAGGGCTCCACCTTTTACTTCACCCTGCCCCTGGCGGGCAGGCTGCCTTAGCTGTTCCTGTTCTATGCGTCAAGCGCCGTCCGCCGTCCGGCCGGATTTTTTTTTGCCGGTTTAAGCAGCTTTGCCATGATCTCCCCCACTTCTTCCGTATGGTAGGGTTTAGGCAGGATAGTGTCAAAACTGTGTTCCGCGCAATTGGCCATGACGGTGCTGTTAGCGTAGCCGCTGGACAGCACCAGTTTAACTTTTGGATCTATGGCCTTCAGACGCTTCGCCGCCTCGTCCCCGCCCATGCTGCCCGGGATGGTGAGGTCCATGATCACGGCGCTGAACGGCTCCTTATCCCGCGCCGCCCTGGTGTAGGCGGCTATGGCGGCCCAGCCGTCCTCGGCCGTCTGCGTGGTGTAGCCCAGGCGCTGAAGAATGAGCGTCAGCACATCCAGCACCAGTTTGTCGTCGTCCATCACCAATATGCGTCCTTTCCCGCCCTTCACCGGTCTCTTTGCGTGTTTTTCTTTCGCGCCCCTTACTTTAACCGCCGGCAGATAGATCAGGAACATGGTGCCTTCGCCTTCTTTTGAAACCACGCCTATATGCCCGCCGTGCTTCTTTATGATGGAGTAGACCATGGACAGGCCCAGGCCCCTGCCTTTTTTCTTGGTGCTGAAATAGGGATCGAATATCTTGCCGATGTCCTTTTCACGTATGCCGGGGCCGGTGTCGGCGACGGTGATCCTGACGTAGGCGCCGGGCCCGAGGTTCGGCGCTATGCGTTCCTGTATGTTCACGGCCGCCGTTTTTATGGTCAGTGTGCCGCCCAGCGACATGGCCTGCGTGGCGTTCAGGGCCAGGTTATTGATGACCTGCTTTAACTGCCCTTCGTTTCCCTGCACCTGCGGCGTGTCGGCGTTAAAATCGAACAGGAATTTAGTCTTGGCGCCGGAGCCGGCCAGCCTGGCCGCTTCCTTTATGACCCTGCGCAGGTCCAGTACGTGCTTGGGCACGGACTCTTCCCCTCTCGCGAAAGTCTGGAGCTGGTGCGTGAGTTCTTGGGCGGACCGTCCGGCTTTGAGCGTGTTGTTGAGCAGCCGGAAAAGCTGGCCCTTCGACGGGAGGGTTTCAAGCGCCAGCGAGGTATTGCCCAGGATGGCGGTCAGCATGTTGTTGAAATCGTGGGCTATCCCGGCGGCCATCACTCCCAGCGATTCCGCTTTCTGCACGTTAATGAGCTCCATTTCCATCTTTTTCCGCTCGGTGATATCGCGCGACATGGAGAACAGTCCCATGAGCCTGCCGGTTTCGTCGAAGAGCGGGCCTTTTGTGACCAGCATGGTCCTTTTCTTATCGCCCGTCCCGGCCTCCTCTTCGAAGGTCTCGATCTTTTTGTCCGCGAGCAGTTTTTTCTCTTTTTCGTGTATCTTTCCGGCTTTTCCCGGCGCAAAGAGGTCGGCGTCGCGTTTCCCCACCACCGCTTCCACGGACCTGTGCATGAACGCCGCGGCCCGCGGATTTATGGCGGTGTAGCGGCCGGATATATCTTTGGCCGCGATGGCGTCCGGGGTACTGTTCATTATCGCGTTGAGGATGACGCGGTTCTTGGCGAGTTCTTCCTGATTCTTTTTCCTGCGGACCAGTTCCAGCACGGAATCCACCAGCAGGGTGACCTGCCGGGCGTCGGAGTCGGTGTAATCTCCTTTCTTAAGCCTCAATCCTATGACCGCGGCGTTATCCTCCGAGACGAAGCCGGGGACGATCAGGCATTTCAGGTCTTGTGTCGCCTCCGCCAGAAAATCCGCGGCGCTCTCGGCGGATCCTTCCGGACCGCGCAGTATTATGGGTTTGCGCCGCGAGAGGGCTTTTCCCCATAGTCCGGTCTTCCTGGGGGCGGGCGCCGGCGGCCCGGCGAGGATGCAGACGTTGTTGTCCAGTTCCTTCCCCCAGCTCTCCAGCAGAAAACTCTTTTCCTGCGCGTCGTAATAATACCTGCAGATCCGTCCGGCCCGGCTGCCCGTAAGTTTGAGCGCCTCTTCCAGTACATAGTCCAGCAGTTCCTTTACGCCTTCCGTCTGGTGTTTATAGATATGCCAGAGGCTTTCCAGGCGGTTCTTATCGAGCGCGAGCGAGTCGGCCGCCCTTTTGCGCGCGCTGATATCCTGGGCGAGGGTCAGCACGGCTTCATGCCCGTAATAATTGAATATCCGCGAGGACACTTCCATCTCCACGCTGGAGCCGTCCTTGCGGAGGCAGCCCGTCTCGAACACTATATCGTTCTTTGCCCTTGTCTTTTTCAGCAAAATACCTATTCTGGCGGCGTCGTTCGAAGGTATGATATCGCGGACGTTCTTGCCCAGCAGTTCGCCTTTGGAGTATCCGAGAGTCTCGCAGGCCTTTCTGTTCACGTCCAGGAAAACGCCCCGCATATCGTTAACCACTATGGGCTCGCCGGCGTGTTCGAAAAGATACCGGTACTGCTTCTCCCTGGAACTGAGCATCTCGAGGCTTATGTTCCTGGCGATGGCTATGGAGGCGAGCCGGGAGATATAGTCCGCTTTGACCACGTCCTCTTCGGTAAAACCGCCCGGCTTATCCGTGAGCCCGATAAAACCCAGAGAGCAGCCGTCCATGCATAGGGGGATGGTCATCAGGTTCCTGGCGGGCGCCGTATACCCGGTACCCGGAGCCTGGCCGGGCGGCTGCGCGGAAAGATCGTTTTGGTAGGAAGGCTTGTCGGTCCCGGTCTTATTTGCGCACAAGGCGGCGATGGCGGGCGGCAGAACGGAATTTAAAGTGTATTTCTGGGTGAAGTGGTCCCAGACCGAGATCTCGGGCTTGCCGCCCGCGGGGTTGATGATCACCGCGTAGCTCGCGCCTGCGCCGAGGGTTTTCCCGGCCGTTTCACAGAGAAGTTTGGATATGGACCGGAACGACTCCTTCTGCAGGATGCTGTGCATGTCCCTAAACGCAGTTTCCAGGTCCGGGTGCGAGTCCGCTCCGGTCCGTCCGTTCGCTGTAATGTCGTTCATAAATGCCTCACCCCAAAAAAATAAAAATTAACGATCCCGCCCGCGGCGCGCGCGGACGGGTAGCAATTATGCGGTGCGGGAAGCGACCGCCGACAGAATGTCCGGCGTGAAGAATATTACGGCGTCTCTCGCTCCGGCGAGGCCGTAAGATGGTCCCAAGGTTGTAAGCAGATCCCCCAAAAGGATTGTACAATAAAACGTCAAAAATAGTATTTGATTTTAGTCACACCCCGGGTGTCAGGTATGGACCCAGGGAAAACTGGCGGTGTTTTTTGCGTGAAGTCATAACCTTCTACGCGCAACATCCTGCGGAAACTTTATAGAGACCTTTTGAAGTCGGTTCCCCTGGAATCACCCGGCCAGCCAGGGACAGCGAGAAGCCGTCGCGGGCGTGGCCACGGTGCGCGGCCCCGCTCCGCTCCTTGCCGCACGTTAGCCGCACGGTCGGCCACGCCGCGCGGC